>Ga0310345_10000181_pt1 | contig 120809 bp, 107 predicted proteins | sample HC15DNA20500_MG_FD_204667 | JGI IMG/M metagenome (GOLD analysis project Ga0310345, IMG submission 204667) | Marine microbial communities from station ALOHA, North Pacific Subtropical Gyre - HC15-DNA-20-500_MG | ecosystem: Environmental > Aquatic > Marine > Oceanic | place: Pacific Ocean... | reverse complement strand
TCACCCCAACCCTCTCCCCACGGGGGAGAGGGAGAGCACCGCGGATGCGCCGACATTTTTACCAAAGCTGCTCTAGCCCGGCCCTTCACCGGCTGCGCGCAATGCGGTCAATCCTTCGCGGTAGGTTGGATAGGCCAGCGTGACGCCCAGTTCGTTGCGCAGCAGATCGTTTCGCACGCGTTTGCTCTCGGCATAAAACGAGCGGCCCATCTCGGTCAGGCCGGCGTCATCGAGGCTGATCTCGCGCGGCGGCGCGATACCGCAGAGCGAAGCGGCGAAGGTGACCACATCCTGCGGCGGCGCGGGCTCGTTGTCGGTGACGTTGTAGATCGCGCCCGGCCGCGGCCGGTCGAGCGACGCATCGACCGCGCGCGCGATGTCCTCGACGTGAATGCGGTTGAACACCTGTCCGGGTTTGATGATCCGGCGTGCGGTTCCCCGCGCCAGTTGCACGAGCTGGCTCTGGCCGGGACCGTAGATGCCCGCGAGCCGGAAAATCTGGACGGCAATGTTGTTCGCGGCGCCAAAGGCAAGCCACGCCTGTTCGGCGGCGGCGCGCTCAATCGAGCGCGCATTGGTCGGCGTCGCGGGCGTTTGTTCATCGACCCATGCCCCGCCGTGGTCCCCGTAAACGCCGATGGTTGAGAGATAGCCGATCCAGCGCAGGTTCGGCGCGGCGGCGATTTGTCTGGCGTAAGCGGCAAGCACGGGATCACCGCCGGTGCCCGGCGGAACGGAAATCAGCAGCGCTTCGCTCCCCGCTAGATCGGCATCGATGGCGTTATCGCGGCGGTCCGGTCCAAACACCCGCGCGGGAATGCCTGCGGCGGACAGGGCCTGCGCCTTGTCGTGTGATCGCACGGTGCCGGTTACGGTGTCGCCACGCGCGAGGCGGTGTTCGGCGATGGTTCTGCCGCTGAAGCCGAGGCCGAAGATAAACAGATTCACGAAAAGCCCTGTTCAAGAGAGGCGATGCGACGTACCTATCGGCTCAGACACCGCTTTTCAATGACGGAGCCCGCAGTTGGGCGATTACGACCCGCTCCGCGAGTATCTCTCGCAGCAGACCAAGACTGAACTCGTGCTGAGCTTTGAGGAGATCGAAGATCTGCTGGGGTTCGCGCTGCCGCGCGCGTCGCAGCGGGCGTCATGGTGGGAGAAGGAGCGCAACCCCGAAAACGCGCGCCCGCAACGGGACGCGATCCGCGACGGAGGCTATGAGGCAACCCGGCTCGCGGATGGAAAGGGCGTGCGTTTTCGCAAGCTTTCCGCCGGCCGGTTCAGGGGCTGAATCCGCGGGCTGCGAATATTCCTTGTGCGCCGCAAAATCTTTTGCATGTCCCGCACAGAGCCGATGCGAAAGTTCAATGCCCCGCGCAAACCCGATCCCGCTATAAAGGCCTCTCAAACAAGAATAACTGGGAGCGCAATATGACATCGAAGTTTTGGGCCGCAGCGGTCGCGGCGTTCAGCCTCACAACGGCACTGCCGGCCTTCGCGCAACAGGGCGTCAAGATCGGCATTCTCAACGATCAATCCGGCGTCTATGCCGACTACGGCGGCAAGTGGTCCTTTGAAGCAGCCAAGATGGCGGTCGAGGAGTTCGGCGGCTCGGTGCTTGGCCAGAAGATTGAAGTCGTCTCCGCTGATCACCAGAACAAGCCGGACCTCGGCGTCAGCATTGCGCGCCGCTGGTATGAAGTCGAGAACGTCGACATGATCACCGAGCTGACCACGTCGTCGGTTGCGCTCGCGGTGCATGATCTCTCCAAGCAGATGAAGAAGATCGATATCGTGGTCGGCGCAGCGACCTCGCGTCTGAGCGGTGATGCCTGTCAGCCTTACGGTTTCCACTGGGCGTATGACACCCGCGCGCTCGCTTACGGCACCGGCGGAGCGCTGGTGAAGGCCGGCGGCGATACATGGTTCTTCATGACCGCGGACTATGCGTTCGGCCATGCGCTGGAAAAGGACACCGGCGACTTCGTCACCCAGCAGGGCGGCAAGGTCGTGGGCGCGGTCCGCATTCCTCTGAACACCGCCGACTTCTCCTCGTTCCTGCTGCAGGCGCAAAGCTCGAAAGCGAAGATCATCGGGCTCGCCAATGCCGGTCTCGACACCACGAACTCGATCAAGCAGGCGGCGGAATTCGGTATCGTCAAGGGCGGCCAGAAACTCGCTGGACTGCTGCTCACGGCGGCAGAAGTCCACGGCCTCGGTCTGGAAGCCGCGCAGGGCCTGGTGTTGACGGAAGGCTATTACTGGGATCGCGACGCGCGCTCGCGCAATTTCGGAGAGAAGTTCTTCAAGCGCACCGGCCGGATGCCGAACATGATTCAGGCCGGCACCTACTCTGCGACCTTGCAGTACCTGAAGGCCGTCAAGGCGGCGGGCACCAAGGACACCGAAGCGGTGGCCAAGAAGCTGAAGGAACTGCCGGTCGATGACGACTTTGCGCAGGGCGGCAAGGTGCTCGAAAACGGCCGTATGGTTCACGACCTCTACCTGTTCGAGGTCAAGAAGCCGTCCGAGTCGAAGAAGCCCTGGGACTACTACAAGGAGCTGGCGGTGGTGCCGGGCGACAAGGCGTTCCCAACCGCGAAGGAAAGCGGCTGTCCGCTGACCAAGTAAGACGAACGCGATATCCGGTCCGGCTTGTTGCCGGACCGGATACGATCCTTCAATTGGCGATATTTGAAGCTGTTTTCTTTAAGCATTTTCGCGGCGGTCGCCTTCTTTGCCGGGCCGCCCTGCGCTAAAGAGAGAGAATGATCCGCGCCCTCTCGCTCTGCCTTCTTGTCCTGTTCGGTGTGCCTGCGGCTGCGCAAACGCCGCCGGAGCAAAAGCCATCGACTGAACAAAAGAATACGGTCGAGCAAAGGGCGTCCGCCGAGCCGAAGCCTGCCGCGCTGTTGTGTGTCTACAACAACAGGAAGTACAGCGAGGGTGCGAACGTCTGTGTGCAGAAGGCCATGATGCAGACCTGCACCGTCGATGGCGCCAAGGCTGTGTGGATCAATGTCACGGACGAACACCTCAGCAGCCGCTGCACGGCGCCTGCGCCGCGTCTCTCTAAATATCAGCGGCGCGCGATCTGGAATCGCCGGAACATCGCCCGGGAAATTTCGCCGCCGACGGATAGTTCGCCGTTCTGCTTTTATACCGACGGAAAGCGGTTCTGCGAGTAGAGATCAGTTGACCTTGTAGATCGCATTGGCCCAGGTGCCGCCGCATGTCTCGTCGCGGTTGCCGGTGCACGTGGCGTTTCGGCACGTTCTCAACCACGCGGGTGGAACCGCGGAAAAGAGCCCGGCTGTGGCAAAAAATCGCTGTTTCGCTTCCGCCTTGTGGCGTAGACATCGCGCGCAAGAAAGCGAAGGCGAAAGACCGGAGTTAGCCGTCCATGTCCGTCCGTATCGTCGATGTCCGCGAAATCACCAAGCCGATCTCGTCCCCGATCCGCAACGCCTACATCGATTTCACGAAGATGACGACCAGCCTCGTCGCTGTCGTCACCGATGTGGTTCGCGACGGCAAGCGTGTGGTCGGCTACGGCTTCAATTCCAACGGACGTTACGGGCAGGGCGGGCTGATCCGCGAACGCTTCGCGCCGCGGCTGCTGGAGGCCGATCCCAAGACGCTGCTGGATTCGTCGGGCGGCAACATCGATCCCGACAAGGCGTGGGCGACGCTGATGTCGAACGAGAAGCCCGGTGGCCACGGCGAGCGTTCGGTCGCGGTCGGCACCATCGACATGGCGATCTGGGATGCAGTGGCGAAGATCGCGGGCAAGCCGCTGTTTCGTCTGCTGGCGGAGCGCCACAATCGCAAGGCCGATCCGCGCGTGTTCGTCTATGCGGCGGGTGGCTACTACTATCCGGGCAAGGATCTGTCGGCACTCCGCGGCGAGATGCGCGGCTATCTCGATCGCGGCTACAATGTCGTGAAGATGAAGATCGGCGGTGCATCGATCGCGGAAGATCAGGAGCGCATCGAGGCGGTGCTGAAGGAGATCGGCAATCAGGCGCAGCTTGCGGTGGATGCCAACGGCCGCTTCGATCTGGAGACCGGCATCGCCTACGCCAAGATGCTGCGCGAGTATCCGCTGTTCTGGTACGAAGAAGTGGGCGATCCGCTGGACTTCCAGCTGCAGGCGGCGCTCGCCGAATTCTATCCCGGCCCGATGGCCACGGGCGAAAATCTGTTCAGCCATCAGGACGCGCGCAATCTTATTCGCTACGGCGGCATGCGGCCGGATCGCGACTGGCTGCAGTTCGATTGCGCCTTGTCGTACGGGCTCTGCGAATACCTGCGCACGCTCGATGTGCTGAAGACCCATGGCTGGTCGCCGTCGCGCTGCATCCCGCATGGCGGGCATCAGATGTCATTGAACATCGCAGCAGGTCTCGGCCTTGGCGGCAACGAGAGTTATCCGGATCTGTTTCAGCCTTACGGCGGCTTCCCGGATGGGGTGCGGGTCGAGAACGGCCATATCACCATGCCCGACCTGCCGGGCATCGGCTTCGAGGGCAAATCCGATCTCTACAGGGAGATGAAAGCGCTGGCGGAGTAGCGTGGGCCCGCCCCTCCGGCGAAGCCGTCACGCATTGACGTGGATGAAATCCCGCAGCAGCGGATAGATTTCGGTATTCCACTTGCGGCCGCTGAAGACGCCGTAGTGGCCGACGCCGGCCTGCATGTGATGCACCTTGCGATAGGCGCGCACGCCGGTGCAGAGATCCTGCGCCGCCAGCGTCTGCCCGATCGAGCAGATGTCGTCCTTCTCGCCTTCCACCGTCATCAGGCCCATCTTCTTGATGGAGGCCGGGTTCACCGCGCGTCCCTTGTAGGTGAGCTTGCCCTGCGGCAACAGGTGTTCCTGAAACACGTCGCGGATGGTGTCGATGTAGAAATCCGCCGGCAGATCCATCACCGCGAAATACTCGTCGTAGAAAGTCTTGATGGTGTCGGCCTTCTCGACTTCGCCCTTCGCCAGATGCTCCAGCAAATCCTTGTGCGACTTGACGTGCCGTTCGAGATTCATCGACACGAAGGCGGTGACCTGAATGAAGCCGGGATAGACCTTGCGGAAGGCGCCCTTGCACTGCATCGGCACGTAGTTGATCAGATTGTCCTCGAACCACTTCAGCGGCTTCGAGGTTGCGAATTCGTTGACCTTGGTTGGCGCAATGCGCGTATCGATCGGTCCTGCCATCAAGGTGAGGCTCGCCGGGCGCGCGCGATGATTGTCCTCCGACATGATGGCACAGGCCGCCAGCGCCGACACCGACGGCTGGCACACCGCCACCATGTGAGACTTCGGGCCGAGCTGATCCATGAAGGTGATGAGATGCTCGGTATATTCGTCGAGGCCGAACTTGCCCTGATCGAGCGGGATGTCGCGCGGATTGTGCCAGTCGGTGATGTAGACATCGTGATCCTGCAACAGCGTCTGCACCGTGCCGCGCAGCAGCGTCGCGAAATGACCCGACATCGGCGCGACCAGCAGAACCTTCGGCTGGTCCGGCGCGCCGTCCTTCTTGAAATGCAGCAGCGAGCCGAACGGCGTCGCGAACGGGACTTCCTCGATCACCGGCCATTCCCGGTTGCCGACCGCCACCGGCTTGATGTCGTATTCCGGCCGCTTGTAGGTCAGCGAGCTGCGCGACATCAGTTCGAGCGTGGCGGCGAGGCGGCCGAACACCTTGTCCGAAAAACCCTCGGGGAGCATTTTCAGATAGGACAGCGCTGTTGAGGCCCCATTTCGCCACGGGGCCGTCATGTCCATGGTGTTCTGATAGGTCTGGTACATCATTGGAGACATCCGGCACATTCCCTTGCTTTGTGCCATGCAAACTTGACGCCAGAGCCCCGTCAGTCGGCCATTCGGACTGGCATGTCGTTTGCTGTGTGTAAAAGGAGCAAGCGCTTAAACAACAGGCAGGCGCGGGCATGACCGGGCGGAAAAGTGCGATCCGCCTCTTTGATGTGCAGGCGTTAGGAGAGCGACCATGGCCAAGGCCACGTTGACCATCAGCAGCAAGAACTACTCCTCATGGTCGCTGCGCGGCTGGCTGCTGACCAAGTTCTCGGGGCTCGAGTTCGACGAGATCATCACGGCGGCGGACGATCCGTCGGCCCGGGCGGAAATCCTTTTGCTATCGTCGTCGATTCTGGTGCCGTGCCTGCGTCATGAGGGGGCGGTGGTCTGGGACACGCTGGCGATTGGTGAATATCTCAACGATCTCATGCCGGAAGCAGGTTTATTGCCGTCGGAACGCATTCCGCGGGCGCATTGTCGGTCGATCTGCGGCGAGATTCATTCAGGCTTCACGGCGCTGCGCTCGTCGCTGCCGGTCAACATCAAGGGGCACTTTCCGGGCTTCAAGATCTGGTCGCGGGCGCAGGCGGACATCGATCGGGTCTGCGCGATCTGGAGCGACTGTCTGGAAAAATCCGGCGGCCCGTTCCTGTTCGGACATCGGTCGATGGCGGACGCCATGTATGCACCGGTTGTCACGCGCTTCCTGACCTACGATGTGCAGATCAGCCCGTCGCTGGCTGCTTACGCAAAACGGGTGATCGCCCTTCCTGAAATGCAGGAGTGGATTGAGGCTGCGCGGCAGGAGCCGGCGGAAATCGAAGAGCTCGAGGTGGAATATTAGGCAAAGGCCCCGCGCAACTGCCTGATCGCTGGGCCGGTCGTGGCTGCGCGTGCCTGCCTGAACGGGCGCTTTTCTGGGATGCCAGAGGCGGCGCGCTGCGCGGCGGCCAGGCCTTACATCGTCGCCGGGCTGAATCCCGCACGGACTCAGCCACATCCTTGATTGCGCAAAACTTCCTCACGCTGTGACCGCTCGCGATGCGGGTGCTGGCGTGGAATTCGCATGATGCATTGCAGAAGCAACTGCGCCGGCGCCGGTCGCCCCGATTGGAGGATGCTATGAATGTACATGCTGCGGTCGGTTCAAAATCGTCTGGTCTCACGCGCCCGAACGGTGCCTCCATTCGTCTGAACACCCAGAGCTTTGTCGCCATCGATCGCCACAAGGATACGACATACGAGGCGACGTATCGGCCGCAGGCGCTCTACAGCCGCGCGGACGAAGGCTTCCATGCGAACAACGAAGCCTTCCTGCTCCATGAGGTCGCGACAAACCTGCCGATCTATCTTCCCGATACAGGCCCCACCGATTTCCATCTTCATCTTCCGCCGGGCGGCTTCCAGCTCGTGCTGGTCACGTCGGGCATGTTCACCTTCGATTACGATGGGCGTTTTTACAACGTCGGCCCCGGCGCGGTGATGCTGCAAAGTGCGATCGTGCATCGTCAGCTCTTTTACACATGGTCGGGGTTGTCGACGGAGGAGAATCTGAAGACGCCGCAGACCGTGGCGCCCGATCCGATTTCGATGGGCTACTCCGGAAAATTTCTCGAAGCCTTCATTACCGATCCCACGACATTTCCCAATCCAACCATCGTGGGTCCGGATCAGATCAATGAAGATGAAACGCCGCGTGTGGCCTGGAGCCATCCGCTGCATGATCGCCCGGCCGATGCCGGCTTCTGGCTTCAGGACCCGCTGGCGCTGGATGCGCTGTTCAAGCCGCTGGCGGCTGGCTCATCCGACAGTCTCATCAAGTCGGCCATGCCTGTTTATGTGCGCGATATCGGAATCGAGATTCCGAGCGGTCATCTTGTCACCGGCCACATCATCGCAACCGATCCGCGCGGCCACTCGCTCCTGCCCAAGAGTACGTCCGCAACAGCGGACGCAGCCTCTCTCGCGAAGGGCGAGGTCGTGATCTATCGCGTCATTCGCGGCACGGCCGAATTCAAGGACAGTGCGGGCAAGACTTTCGAGCTTGCGGCCGGCGATGTGGTGACTGCGAGCAAGAACACGATCTCTCTCGTCGGTGTCGGCGAAAATACCCAAGTCCTGCGGCTTGGCCTTCTCAAGGGCATGGACAGTCTTCGCAGTTGGACCCCGACGCAGCGTGACGAGATTGATGGTCTGGCCGGTCAAATCATCACGGGCAGGGATGTCCGTCCTCTCCGCACCGAAGGCCAGCCGGTCGGTTATCTATACAAGTAGGCCGTTGGCTGAACGCGTCACTCGCCAACGCCAGGCCTGTGCGTGTGATGCACACGAAACTGCAACAAACACGGAGCGTCGTCCCGTAGCGTTCTGTACATTGCGTGCTTAAGTGTTTCCGGCTGATAAACCGGGGAACACAGATGCCGACACGTGCGCGCGTTGACGAATTCATTGCAGTGGTCGAGAGCGGCGATCACGCCGGCGCCATCGAGCACTATTACACCGAAGATGCCAGCATGCAGGAGAACACTGCGCCGCCGCGGGTCGGCCGCGACAGGCTCGTGGCGCATGAGCGCGGCATCCTTGCGCAAATGAAAGAGGTCCACTCCAAGGCACTGGTGTCGGTGGTGGAGGGCGATCACGTCATGATCCATTGGAACTTCGATCTTGTTGGTCTCGACGGCAAAACTCTGCACGTCGATGAAATCGCCATGCAGGAATGGCGCGGCGACAGGATTTTCCGCGAGCGGTTCTTCTACAACGCGGCGAAGGCGTAAACCCCACGCGTGACATGACCGGCTGTCATGCGGGCGATGACGATGTCTCGCTTGACGCCGCGATCCGCATCCTGACAGATGGCGTCATTGCTGCCGGAATCGGCAGAAAAGAAGAGCGCCAAGCTCCTTCAGGGAACGCCGGACTATGAATGCACCTCACGCGGGTCCCGCCGCCGACGGGAAGATCGTCGACGAGTCATCGATCCGCTATGAGGGCTGGCCGGTCGTCGGGGTCTGCTTCCTTGTCGCGACATTCGCCTGGGCTGCCGGTTTTTATGGCCAGGGCGTCTACCTTGCCGAACTGCAACGCCTTCATGGATGGCCGGCTTCACTGATTTCGACGGCGACCACCTGTTACTATCTGTTCAGCGCGGTTCTGGTCGTGTTCGTCAGCGAGGCGATCCGCACGCTCGGACCGCGCCGTCTTCTCATCGGCGGCATCGTGACCATCGCGGCAGGCACCGTGATGGTCGGGCAGATCACATCGCCGTGGCAATTATACGTTGCCTATGCGCTGATCGCGTTCGGCTGGGCGGGGACCAGCCTCGCTGCGATCAACAACACGCTGGGACTGTGGTTCGACAAGAAGCGCGGCATGGCGATCAGCCTCGCCCTGAATGGCGCAAGCTGCGGCGGTGTGATTGGCGTGCCGCTGCTGGTCGGCGCCATCGGCAAATTCGGCTTCCCTGCAACGTCGATCGGCGCAGCGCTGGCCATCATGGCGCTGGCGATCCCCGCTATCCTGATCTGGGTGGGCCGGCCGCCGAAACGCGCGATGCCGCCGGCAGATGTGTTTGCCGCCGAGCCCGCGCCGGGCGTGCGATCGATCGCGCAGATACGACATGCTGCCTTCGGCAGCCTCTCGTTCTGGACCATCACGGTGCCGTTTTCGCTGCTGCTGGTCGCGCAGGTCGGCTTCATCGTGCATCAGATTTCGTTTCTCGATCCGATCATGGGCCGCGAACGCGCCAGCATCGCCGTGGCGCTGATGACCGCGATGGCGGTGATCGGGCGGGTCCTGTTCGGTCTTGTTGTCGATCGCATGGATCAGCGGAAGGCTGCGGCGGTCTCGGCGGTCAGTCAGGCGCTCGCCCTGATCGTGATGATCAACACCCGGAACGAAGCTGCGCTGTTCACGGCCAGCGCGGTGTTCGGCTTCTCGGTCGGCAACATGATCACGCTGCCGTCGATCATCGTACAGCGGGAGTTCAGCGCAGTCGCTTTCGGCGTGCTGGTCAGCCTGGTAACGGCGATCTGCCAGTTCACCTATGCGTTCGGTCCGGGAATGATAGGGCTGCTCCGCGATGCGTTCGGCAGCTACACCGTGCCGTTCTATGCCTGTGTGGCGCTGCAACTGATTGCCGCGGCGATTGTGTTGGTTCGCGCGAAAACGCCGAAAGCGATTTGATCAGGCTTCGCGCTCGCGCAGCAACGCCTCGACGTCGAGGCGGTGCGTGAACATCGCCAGCGTTCCGTCCGGGTGTCTTGGCCACTCGGCCTCGGGCCGGTCGCGATAAAGCTCGACGCCGTTCTGGTCGGGATCGCGCAGATAAAGCGCCTCGCTGACGCCGTGATCGCTCGCGCCGTCCAGCGCAATGCCGGCGGACAGCACCCGGTGCAGCGCATCGGCCAGCGCCGCGCGTGTCGGATAGAGGATCGCGGTGTGAAACAAGCCGGTGGTGCCTTCCGGCGGTGGGCTTCCGCCCTTGCTGTGCCATGTATTGAGGCCGATGTGGTGGTGATAGCCGCCCGCGGAAATGAACGCGGCCTGATCGCCGTAGCGCTGCATCAGCTCGAACCCGAGCACGTCCTGGTAAAAACCCAGCGCGCGGTCGAGGTCCGCGACCTTCAGATGCACATGGCCGATCCGTGTACCCGCCGCAATCGGTTTGAAAGACGTTGATACCGCCTTGGTTTCTCCGGACATACCAGGTCTCTCCGATTGTATCGATGCGCTGCTCTCATCGATGTATGACTGCCTTGCTCATGGTACAAGATCGGAGGTCTCGCCCTCGGGCAATTCGACCTCAAAGGTGTTGAGCGTCATCGACACCAGCGCGTAGTAGCCGAGCAGGCCAACCAGTTCGACCACGCCGGTTTCGCCGAGCATTTCGATGGCTTCCGTGTAAAGCAGCTTTGGCACGTTGTGATTTTCGTGCAGCGATTCGCTGAATTCGTAGACGAGCTGTGCCTTCCGGTCGTTGAAATCGGGAACGTGACGATGATTGATGGCGGCGATGATGTTCGGATCGAGTCCCGCCGCGAGCGCCATCTTCTTGTGCGCATACCATTCGTACTGCGCGTTCCAGTGCCGCGCGGTCACGAGGATGGCCAGTTCGGACAGCCGCGGACCGAGTGTGGTGTCGTAACGCAGGAACGCGCCGAGCCGGCTGGCATGCCGCGCGACTTCAGGCGCGTAGATCCATGCGCGCAGCGGCGGCGTAACGGTGCCGCGTTTGCCTGAAACCGATTCTTCAAAGATGCTTTTCTGATCGTCGCTCATTTCGCTAGGCGAAAGCGTTTTCAGGCGCATGGCGGCTCCTCTGTTTTAAACGCGGCAGTGCCGAGGTATGGGCGGGGCTGTCGTGCATGGCTACCATATCGTACCGAGTGAAGCTTTCGCGCCAGCGAGATATTGAAATCCGCCAAGCGGACAGTACAGTCCGGCCCGGAAAATAAACAAAGCCGCGCCCATTGCGCCGCGGCCCATCAGCCCGAGGAACGATCGAATGGCCGATATGGAAAAATTCCGCAGCGAAACGCGGGCGTGGCTGGAAGCGAATTGTCCGCCCGAGATGCGCAAGCCGGTGACGGGAGAAGCCGACGTGTTCTGGGGCGGCCGTAACACCACGTTCTCATCGGAGCCGCAGCGCCTCTGGTTCGAGCGCATGCGCGACAAGGGCTGGACCGTGCCGGACTGGCCCAAGGAGTATGGCGGCGGCGGCCTCGATGCGGAGGAAACGAAAATCCTGCGTCAGGAAATGTCGGCGATCGGCGCGCGGCTTCCGCTGTCGAGCTTCGGCATCTGGATGCTTGGACCTGCGCTGCTGAAATACGGCACCGATGCGCAGAAGCGCGAGCATCTGCCGAAGATCGCCGCGGGTCTGATCCGCTGGTGCCAGGGCTATTCGGAGCCGAACGCGGGTTCGGATCTGGCATCGTTGCAGACCCGCGCCGACGTCGACGGCGACGACTACATCATCAACGGCCAGAAGATCTGGACCTCGATGGCGAATTTCGCCGACTGGATTTTCTGTCTAGTGCGGACCGACTTCAGCGCCAAGAAGCATGACGGCATCAGCTTCATCCTGTTCGACATGACCTCGAAGGGCGTCTCGACCAAGCCGATCCTTCTGATCTCGGGCAAGTCGCCGTTTTGCGAAACCTTCTTCGACAACGTCCGCGTGCCGCGTTCGCATGTGGTCGGCACCGTCAATCGCGGCTGGGACGTCGCGAAATATCTGCTCCAGCACGAGCGCTCCATGATCAGTGAAGTGGGCGAGCGCCGCGGCGCCCGGCCCCTGGGTCAGGTGGCGGCGAATTCCATCGGCGTCGATGAGCGCGGCCAACTGGACGATCCCATGCTGCGCGGTCAGATCGCGGCGTTCGATATCGACGAGGCCGCGATGGCCTGCGCCGCCGAGCGCGCGGTCGATCTTGCGAAAGCAGGGCAGGGCCATCCGGCCTACTCATCGGCGCTGAAGTATTACGGCACCGAGCTGAACAAGCGCAGGTACGAGATCCTGATGTCGGCCGGCGGTGTCGATGCGCTGGAATGGGAAAGCGAACGCTCCCGCGAGGGACTGACGGCGCGGACCTGGCTGCGCACCAAGGCGAACTCGATCGAGGGCGGCACCAGCGAGGTGATGCTCGGCATCGTCGCCAAGCGCATTCTCGATCTGCCCGGCGCCTAAAACACTTCGTCATTGCGAGCGAAGCGAAGCAATCCATCCTTGAGCAAAGCTGGATGGCTTCGTCGCTTCGCTCCTCGCAATTACAGTCTGCTTCAACTCAGGTTTATCTGTATCGATTGGAACACCTATGGCTCTTGTCCTCAACGAAGAACAGTCAATGCTGCGTGACAGCGCGCGCGGTCTCATCAGCGACAAGGCGCCGGTGGCGCATCTGCGCAAGCTGCGCGACACAAGGGACGAAACCGGTTTCTCGCGCGAGTTGTGGAAGACATTCGCGGAGATGGGTTTCTCGGGTCTGCTGGTGCCGGAAGAATTCGGCGGCAGCGGGCTTGGCTATGTCGAGGCCGGCGTGGTGATGGAAGAAATCGGCCATACGCTGATGCCGTCGCCGTTTCTGTCGACCGGTGTCGTCGCTGCGGCAGCGTTGACGCGCGGCGGCAACGGTGCGCAGAAGTCGGAATACCTGACGAAGATTGCCAAGGGCGAACTGATTGCCTCGCTCGCAGTGGACGAGGGCGCCAAGCATCGTCCTTCCAAGACGGCGATGAAGGCCGTGCGCTCCGGCAATGGCTTCAGGCTCAAGGGCGCGAAAGCCTTCGTGGTTGACGGCCACGCCTCCGATTTGCTGATCGTCGCGGCCCGCACCGCGGGCGAGAGCGGCGACCGCGAGGGATTGACGTTGTTTCTGGTCAATCCCAGGAGCAAAGGCATCGAGATCGAGCGCACCGCGATGGTCGATGCGCACAACGCCGCGCGCATTGTGTTCAACGATGCCGAGGTGACGGCGGACGGCGTTCTCGGTGAAGTCGATCAGGGCGGCGTGCTGCTCGAAGGCATTCTCAATGTTGGCCGCGCCGCCGTGGCGTCGGAAATGGTTGGCCTCAGCGAGGAAGCCTTCACGCGCACCGTGACGTACCTCAAGGAGCGCAAGCAGTTCGGCAAGCTGATCGGTGAATTCCAGGCGCTGCAGCATCGTGCCGCGCATCTCTACACCGAGATCGAAATCACCAAGGCCGCCGTGATGAAGGCGTTGCAGACACTGGACAGCGATTTCGACGCGGCGGGTGCTGCGGTGGCCGTCGCCAAGGCGAAAGCCGGGACGACCGCGACCCTGGCCGTTCAGGAGGCCGTGCAGATGCATGGCGGCGTCGGCATGACGGACGCCTTCGACATCGGCTTCTTCATGAAGCGTGCGCGTGTATGTCAGGAGCTTTTCGGCGACAGTGCCTATCACGCCGAGCAACTGGCGCGGATGAAGGGTTACTGAGCAGGCCGCTCAAAGAAAATGGCCGGGACAAACCCGGCCATCACAACCTTGATCAAGGAGAGTGCGCGTTACCGGATCGGCGGCGCGTACTGGATGCCGCCGGCGTTCCAGAGCTGGTTGAGGCCGCGCGGAATCTTGAGCTTCGATCCCTCGCCGACGTTGCGGTCGTAGACCTCGCCATAGTTGCCGACGTGGCGGATGATGCGCGCGGCCCAATCCTTCGTCAGATCCATTTCCTCACCGTAGGCGCCTTCGGTGCCGAGCAGGCGCATGATGTCGGGCTTCTTTGACTTCAGTGCATCGTCGATGTTCTTGGATGTGACGCCGAGCTCTTCGGCGTTCAGCATGGCGTAGATCGTCCACTTCACGATCAGCAGCCACTCGTCGTCGCGCTGCCGCACCACCGGCGCCAGCGGCTCCTTGGAGATCACGTCCGGCAGGATGGCGTGTTCGGCCGGCTTGGTCAGCCGCAGCCGCAGCGCATAGAGCTGCGACACGTCGGTGGTGAGCACGTCGCACTGGCCGGAATCATAGGCCTTGAGAACATCGTCCAGGGTCGGGAAATTCAGTTCCTGATACTTGATGTTGTTGGCGCGGAAATAGTCCGCGAGATTGAGCTGGGTCGTGGTGCCGGCCTGGACGCAGACCTTGCTGCCGTCAAGTTCGAGGCCGGAGGTGATGTTGCGCGACTGGCGCACCATGAAGCCTTCACCGTCGTAATAGGCGACGGCTGCGAAGTTGAGGCCGTACTCGGTTTCACGCGACATGCTCCAGGTGGAGTTGCGCGACAGGATGTCGACCTTGCGATTGCGCAATTCCTTGAAACGCTCGCTCGCGTCGAGGGGGATGAACTTCACCTTGTTCGGATCGTTGAAGATCGCGGCGGCGACGGCGCGGCAGATGTCGACGTCGAAGCCGGACCAGTTGCCTTTATCATCGGGGATCGAAAAGCCCGGCAGTCCGGTGTTGACGCCGCAGAGCACGGCGTCGCGTTTCACGGTCCGCTTCAATGTCCGCGTATCGTATCGCTCGTACGCGATCGCGGCGGCGGCGACGGCAACCGCGATGACAACTCCGAGCGTGAGACCGGAGGCAAAGGTGCGCGGAAAAAGGGACATGTATGAATCTCGCTTCCAAGTATGCGTGCGAAAAGGAAAGAGCGTGATCGGGGGATCAGATTTCGGGCCGCTGGCGGATGATGACCTTGGTGCCGACGGGGATGCGGTCGTAGAGGTCGGTCACGTCGGCATTGACCAGGCGGAAGCATCCCGACGACACGGCGCTGCCGATGGTCTGCGGCTGGTTGGTGCCGTGAATGCGATAAACCGTGGCGCCGAGATAAAGCGCACGCGCGCCCATCGGGTTGCCCGGTCCGCCTGCCATGAAACGCGGCAGGTAAGGCTGACGGGCGATCATTTCCGGCGGCGGCGTCCAGTCCGGCCATTCCTGCTTGCGGGAGATCTTCTGCAATCCCTGCCACTGGAATCCTTCGCGGCCGACGCCGATGCCGTAGCGAAGCGCGCGGCCATTGCCCTGCACCAGATAGAGGAAGCGCTCGGAGGTGCTGATGATGATGGTGCCCGGTGCTTCCGTTGTGCGGAAGAAAACCGCTGTACGCTTGAATTCCGGCGAGACTTCTTCGTCATCGGGAATATATCCCGGCTGATCGCCGATGTTCATCTCGCGGCCCTGCGCGAAGGCGTGAGGCGCCGCGAACAACAGGCTGGCGGCGACCGCTGCCAGAGCGAGAGAGCGGATGATGTTCATGTCGAGAATCCCGCGTTAATTCGTGCCCCGCGCGCATCAAACCTTAGCCGTGCTCCGCTGGCAAGTGACACGCGCTCGAAGGCGGGCGACCATGCGTCGTAAATCCTTAAAATATATCTGAAAATCGGCGATCGTCCGCGATCAGTGCGGCGCGATCCAGAGCCGCAGGACGTAGGCGAAAGCGGCAACGGTGCCGGTGCCCAGCAGCCACAGCGCCGCGAACCACAGCAGACGCTGCGCCAGGGGGCGAGGCTGTTCGGGCGGCGAGGTCATACTCACCTCAATGATAGCCGCTGTCGGCGTGCACCTTGCCGCGGAACACCCAGTAGGCCCATGCGGTGTAGGCGAGGATAGTCGGCACCAGGATCGCGATGCCGTAGATCATGAAGTTGAGGCTGTTGGCGGGCGCCGCCGCCTGCCAGATGGTGATGCTCTGCGGCACGATATAGGGATACATGCTGACGCCGAGACCGGCATAGGTGATGCCGAACAGGACCAGCGAGAGAATGAACGGCCGGTAGTCCTGCTTGCTCGCGAGACTCTTCAGCAGCAACAGCGTGATCGCCGCCACCGCAATCGGAATCGGCGCGGTGAAGAGGATGTTCGGCCACTGAAACCAGCGCCTCCAGTAGTCTGCCTGAAGGAACGGCGTCGCGAGGCTGACGACGACTATGGCGATCAGGGTGGCGACCAACAGGTACCAGCTCAGCCGATAGGCGTGCTCACGCAGTTCGCCGGTGGTCTTCATGACAAGCCAGGTTGCGCCGAGAAGGCCATAGCCGGCGACGACAGCACAGCCCGTGAGAATGCTGAAAGGCGTCAGCCAATCCCACCAGCCGCCTGCGTAATGACGCCCTTCGACATGAATGCCTTGCAGGATCGCACCGAGCGCGATGCCCTGCGCCATCGCCGCGACCAGCGAGCCGCCGGCAAAGGCGATGTCCCAGCGGTTGCGCTCGCTCTTGGTGCGCCAGCGGAATTCAAAGGCGACGCCGCGGAATATCAGCCCGATCAGCATGGCGATGATCGGCGTATACAGCGCCGGCATCAGGATCGCGTAGGCCAGCGGAAATGCCGCCATCAGGCCGCCGCCGCCCAGCACCAGCCACGTCTCGTTGCCATCCCACACCGGAGCGACCGTATTCATGATGACGTTGCGGTCTTCCGTTTTCGGGAAGAAAGGAAACAGCATGCCGAGGCCGAGATCGAAGCCATCCATCACGATGTACATGAAGACGGCAAAGGCGATGATGAAGGCCCAAAGTGTTGCGATGTCGAATGTGAATCCGGCCATGGCGTTCACCCCTGTCCTGCGTGAGCGGCCTGCGCGGGCGTGATGCCCGCGGCGCGGGCGGGCGTGTCCGCGCGGGGACCTTCTTCGCCATGATGCGGCGGCTCATGCATCAGTCGCAGAATGTAGAACACACCCATGCCGAACACGATGAAGTAAATCACAATGAAGGCGAGCAGCGAGGTCGCAACCGCAGGTGCATCCAGCGGCGATGCCGAATCCACCGTACGGAGCAGGCCGTAAACCGTGAACGGCTGTCGCCCGGCTTCTGTCGTCACCCAGCCGGCCAGGACAGCAATGAATCCCGCCGGGCCCATCGCGAGCGCATAGCCATGCAGCCAGCGCGACTCGTAAAGGATGCCGCGCCAGCGCGCGTAGAGACTGAACAGACCGACGCCCAGCATCAGAAATCCGATTCCGACCATGGTGCGGAACGACCAGAACACCAGTCCGACCTTGGGCCAGTTCTCGCGCGGCACGGTGTCGAGGCCTTTCAGCGGCGCATCGAGCGAATGCTTGAGGATCAGCGACGAGGCCTTCGGGATTTCGATTGCATATTTCACCTTCGCTTCGTCCTGATCGGGAATCCCGAACAGGATCAGCGGCGCGCCGTTCGGATGGCTCTGGAAGTGCCCTTCCATCGCCATCACCTTCACCGGCTGATGCTCGAGCGTGTTGAGGCCGTGCTGGTCGCCGGCGAGAATCTGGATCGGGGCCACCAGTGCAGCCATCCACATCGCCATCGAGAACATCACACGGGCCCCCTCGAGCCGCGTATTCTTCAAAAGATGGTAGGCGCCGACGCCGCCGACCACGAAGGCGGTGGTGAGATATGCCGCCAGCACCATATGGACGAGGCGATAGGGGAAGGACGGATTGAAGATCACCTTCCACCAGTCGGCGGCGACGAACTGTCCCTGCGAGTTCATCGCAAAGCCGGTCGGCGTCTGCATCCACGAGTTGGCCGACAGGATCCAGAACGCGGAGATCAGCGTGCCGATAGCCACCATCATGGTCGCGAAGAAATGCAGCCTGTGGCCGACCCGTTTGAGCCCGAACAGCATGACGCCCAGAAAGCCTGCTTCCAGGAAGAACGCGGTCAGCACCTCGTAGGCCATCAGCGGGCCGATGATCGGGCCGGTCTTGTCCGCGAACACCGACCAGTTGGTGCCGAACTGGTAGGACATCACGATGCCCGAGACGACGCCCATGCCGAAGGCGACGGCGAAAATTTTCAGCCAGTAATTGAAAAGGTTGATGAAGACTTCGCGGCCGGTCCATAGCCACAGCGCTTCAAGGACCGCGAGATAGCTTGCAAGGCCGATGGAGAAGGCCGGAAACACGATGTGAAAGCTCATCGTGAACGAAAACTGCAAGCGCGCCAGAGTGATGGCGTCGAAACCCTCGAACATCGCGGACCTCCGGCATGTCCAATCCGGAAGTTCTATAGCATGCGCACCGCGATGTTGATAATTGCCGCGGTGCACAAAGTTGCATGGCTCAGGCGCAATCGCGCCTGCGGCATTTAGCTGCTGGCGTTCAGCAGCTTGCCGACGGTGCGGTCGATCTCGTCGTAGGCGCCTTCACCGGCGTGGCTGTAGACGATCCGGCCGGACTGATCGACGATGTACTGTGCCGGCCAGTATTGATTGCGGTAGGCATTCCATGTCGCGGATTTGTTGTCCTGTGCGACCGGATAGGTGATGCCGTGCCGTTTCAGTGCGGCCTGGACGCTGTTCGACGAATGCTCGAACGGAAATTCCGGCGTGTGGATGCCGACGATGACGAAGCCCTTGTCCTTGTACTTGGAATAGAGCTGCGTGACGTGCGGCAGGGTGTTGACGCAGTTGACGCAGCCGTAGGTCCAGAAATTCACCAGCACGACCTTGCCGCGCAGGCTCGCGAGCGTCAGCGGTTGCGAGTTGAACCAGTTGCCGAGGCCGGTGAATTCGGGAGCAGTCGTTGTGGCTTCCGCGACTTGAACAGCGCCACTGGTCGCTGCGGCTTCATCGCTGCGGCCGGGCAATGTCGAGGCCATCAGCGCGAGTGCGGCCACCGAAAGCATTCTGGTGAAATGTCGCATGGTTCTCTCCTTGAGTTACAGGCCGGTCTGGCCGTTTGGATAAAGCTGGGTGAGCCACGCCACGGCGAGCGTGTCGTATTGAAAGTAGGTCGCGGCGGCGAACGCGATCACGATCACCCCGAAACCCTGCTGCAGGCGCGGCGCGATCCGCGCGAGGCTGCGCACGCGTGCGGTCACGGCCTGTCCGCCGTAGGCGATAACGAGCATCGGGATCGCAGCACCGATGGCATAGGTCACCAGCAGCAGCGAGGCCCATGCGGTGTCTTTGGAGGTCGCGACGACGGTAAGGATCGACCCGAGCACAGGTCCGGCGCACGGCGTCCACACCAGTCCCAGCGTGGTGCCGAGGATGAAGCCGCCGAGCAGGCCCTGACGGTCGCGCGGCTTGGCGCTCTGCTGCGTCAGCCCGGCAAACCGGATCGAGAGCCACTCGAATGGCGCGGGCCAGATCATCAGCAGTCCGAAGATTGCAAGCAGCACGGCTGCGCCGTCACGCAGGACGCTCGGATCGAAATCGAACAGGCGCGTCAGCGCAGAGAGCGCCAGCGCAACGATGGAGAATGCGACCACGAAACCGGCGGCGATGAATGCCGGGCGGAACGGGCTTGTCTGTCCGACCGAAGCGCCAAGAAGGATCGGCAGCACCGGCAATGTGCAGGGCGCCGCGATGGTGATGACGCCTGCAAGCGCCGCGAGAAGAAGATTAAGCACGATAAGATCCGCCGAAAGTCGAAGCCGCCGCATGATGGCGCGGCCGCAAAAGATGGGTTCGGGGGAGTCTTCGGGGAGGCGGCCGGGGACGTTACCGGCGGCCGGCGTCACGTGTTCGTGACATCAGCGATCGAGGCAATCACGCCACGGAGAATGCCTCAGTGCACGGAAAACCGCATCGGGAGGGTGAAGCTCAGCGAGCTTTCCCTGATTTCAGGCGGGAACGACGGCAGCGGCTGGGCGCGGCGGATCATCGCCATGGTCTCGGCATCCAGCGCCGCCGAGCCGGACGATCTGGCCAGCCGCGCGCTCAGCACGCTGCCGGTCCGGCTGACGGTGAAGCTCAGCATCGCGACCCCCTGCTCGCCGGCGGCTTTGGCGGCCGACGGATACTGCTTGTAGCGCTGGAGATGCGCCGAGAGGATGCCATTGTAACTCGCGCGGGCGGCCTGCGCGGCGCGCGGCGTCGCTGTGGTCTGCGGCGCGGGATTCTCGGTCGGCTTCTTCGGCTTCTCGACGACAGGCTTCGGCTTCTGCTTCACCGGTTCGGGTTTGGGCTTTGGCTTCTCCGGAGGGGCAACGATCTCCGCCTTCTCCTGCAACGGCGTCGGTGCGATCTGTTCCTCGACAACGTCCGGCTGCTTTTCGGGTTCGGGGGCGGGAGGTTCGGCCTCCTGCATCTGCGGACCGGGTGCGATGTCCTGTTGTACGGGATCGGGCGTTTGCGGCGCGGATTCCAGATCGAGCATGATCGGCTCGGACGCCGTGCCGATCGCATCCGGCATCGACGGCGTGTACAGAACAAACCCCGCGATCAGCGCTGCATGCGTCGCCACCACCAGCGCCGCCGCGAGACCCCAGCGGCGGACGTCGGATATGTCGGGTGGTCCGTGCAGGACGAGTGTGTTCATTGCAGCGCGGCTCTCTGCCGTTAGTTTCTTGCGTCGAGCCCGACGAGCGCGACCTTGAGATAGCCCGCGTTGCGCAGCAGGTTCATCACGTCCATCAGCTCGCCGTACGGCACGCTTTTGTCGGCGCGCAGATAAACCGGATCGGCTTTCTTCCCGCTGGTGGCAGCGTCGAGCGCCCCGATCAGCGTGGTGCGCGGAACGATGTCCTCGCCGACTGCAACCGACAAATCCGGCTTCACGGTGATGAAGACCGGCTTGTCGGGCCGCGGCGGCGGCGTCGCCGTCGAGGCCGGCAGTTCGACGCCGAGGTCGACGGTCGCCAGCGGTGCGGCCACCATGAAGATGATGAGAAGGACCAGCATCACGTCGATGAACGGCGTGACGTTGATTTCATGGGATTCGGTCAGATCGTCATCTGCACCGGCGACTTTTCCACCCAGACGAGCGCCCATGATTTTACTCCGCCGCGCGCGCAATGCGCAGGGAACGGCGGCCCTGATCGCGGCTGATGAGCAACATCACCTGCGCGGTCGCATCGCCGAGCAGCGCGCGATAGGCGATGATCATGCGGACCAGATGGTTGTAGATCACAACCGCGGGGATCGCGGCGATCAGGCCCATCGCGGTCGCAAGCAGCGCTTCGGCGATGCCGGGCGCGACCACGGCAAGATTGGTGGTGTGTGCTTCGGAAATGCCGATGAACGAATTCATGATGCCCCACACCGTGCCGAACAGGCCGACGAACGGTGCGGTTGCGCCGATGGTGGCGAGCACGCCGGTGCCGCGCGAAATCCGCCGCGACATCGCCGCCTCGACGCGGCTGAGCCGCAGTTCGACACGCTCCTTGAAACCCTCGTCGTTGACGGTGTCCGACAGTGCTGCTTCCGCCGCGGCTGATTGCACCAGCAGGGACACAGCGTCCTTGCCGTTGCGGGCGTCACGCTCGGCTTCCATGAGAGAGATGTCATTGCCGAGAACCTTGATGCGTTTTTTCGCGCGCCGGGTCTCGTGGCGGAGTTCGAGCAGTTTCGCGACGCAGATCGTCCAGGTGATGAGCGATGCGATAGCAAGACCGATCATCACGAGTTTGACGACAATGTCCGCGCCCATGAACATGCCCCACGGGGACAGGTTGTGCGGCAGCGTGGGATTTTTCGCGGTCTGTCCCACGACCGGGGTCTGCACGGCGGGAGCCTGCGCGGGCGCCGCGATCGCGGCGGGTGCGGGCGTTTGCGCCACAGGTGCTTGCGCAGCCGGGGCCTGTGCGGGCGGTGTTGGCGAAACGGGAGTTTGCGCGAAAGCCTGCGCGATCATCAGAGACGTTGCAGCGGCAAGCAAGACCAGTGATCCGGCAGCCTTCTTGGGGTTGGTCATATGCTCTCCGCTTCTTCAAATCGCGTTTGCAGCCGACATCGGGGGAACGTCGGATTGATAGCTGTTTCGCAGTTTTCGCCGTCTTGCAGTTTGGTCCGAAGCTCTCGCCGATAAATCCGCAGTGAGGCACTGCGGCCATAGCCGTTCGCCGAGAGGCAGGGTGTACTTTCAGAATAAAGCACCGCGATGTCCTTGTCGCCACTGGGGACCTAGATTCTGCCGAAACTGGAACGATTCCAGATCGATCGGGCCTTCAGAATCTCACATTCGTGAACAGCCGTACGCCGAGGCCGGGCTGCAAGACCTCGGCTTTCTTGAACGAAATATGGTTCCGAATCTGCTCGTTAAGCAGGTTGTCGCCGGCCAGGCCGATGGTGAGTTCGCGCGGCCCGCTATCGGTCCTGTTGAACGTATGCGTGTAGCTCACCTCTGCCCTGAGCAGATTGTACCCGCCGGTGGGCGTCTCGTTGAGCCCCACGTCGTTTTGCGCGAAGGCGTGCAGCAGCCCGACCCGTGTGTACCATTCGGCGTTGCGCCACCACACGCCGCCGCCAGCTCGCATCGGTGCGATACGCGGCACGTTGGTTCCGTCGGCGAAAGTCGCCCGCACGATGTCGTACTGCCCGTCGACGCCGAACATGCCGTCGCCGAGCGGTGTGACGTCAAGCTGGGCAGCGATTTCGGCGCCTCGGAAGGTCGCATCGCGCTGACTGTAGGCGACCTGCGTCAGCGGGCCGGTGGCGCCGCAGGTGGCAAAGGTGTCGGTGCAGAAATTTCCGGTGACCTGCTTGAAGATGAAGTCCTTGTAGAAGGTGTAGTAGACGCTGGTCTCGAACCGCAATTGACCCTTGGCGCGCTTGAGGCCGATCTCGGCGGTCTGCGCGGTCTCGATCTTCAGATTGGGATTGCCGATCACGAACGTGCCCGACGCGCCATCAGATCCGCGCGAGAACAACTCGGGCGCCGCAGGCGCACGCTGAACGTATTGGGCATTCAGCGTCGCCACCATGTCCCATGGCAGGTTCTTCAGCAGGCCGACGCTGGTGCTTTTCGGCGTGAAGGTGCGCCGCGCAGGCTCCTCCGAAAACGTATTGGGCGGTGGCAGAAAGTCCGCCGGGAAGGTCGGCGCCAGCCCCTTGACGATATGGTTCTCGATGCGGCCTGCGCCCTGCATGCGCAGCGTGTCGGTGAGTTGAATCTGTTCGAACGCGAACACCGCGGCGGTGTTGGTATTCGTCTGCGCCAGCAGGCCGCCGAGACTGCCGTCGGTGCCGAGTTCGCGATGGCCGAACTGCGCGCCCCATGTTCCGGTCAGTGCGCCGATGCCGGTCGCGACCGCCGCATGGTCGAACTCGAAGCGGCCTTCCAGTTCGCGGTTCCTGATGATGTTTTTCAAGGTGTCGACGCCGTTGGCGTCGAGGCCGAGTTCGTTGTGCTTGTAATTGCTGGCGCCGAAGGTGAAGCGAAACGCATCGATCCCGTCAGTCGGCGCGCGCCACTCGCCCTTGCTGGTCCATTTGGTCTGTTCCATGTCGATGCGCGAATTCTGCTGCGAGTCGATCACGCCGGGGATGTGATAGAGACTGGTGATGTGCTGGATCGCGGTGCCGATATAGCCGCCATCGAAAATGTAGGAGCCGCCGACCGATTGTCCCTCGGTGTTCAGCCGCGTGTTCGCCTGCACGCCGCCGGGAATCCGGTAATCGCCGGCGCGCCGGCCGTAAGCATCGGCATGGACCGCGACATTGCTGCCGCTGGCATCGAGGCTGACTGCGCCGTCCAGACCGTTGTCTACAGATGACGCGCCGCCCTTGAATCGCGCGCTGAAGCCATTCTCGACCAGCTTCTCCGGAATGCGGTTGTTGGTGGCGCTCACCACGCCGCCGATCGCCTGCGATCCGTAGCGCAACGTCGCCGGTCCGCGGATCACCTCGACCTTGTCGGCGGCGAGCGGATCGACCGGCACGACGTGATCCTGACTGAAGTCGGATGCGTCTTGGGTGCCGATGCCGTTTTCCTGCACGCGCACCCGATAGTCGTCGAGACCGCGGATGTTCGGGCGGCTGGCCCCCGGCGCAAAGGTCGATGCCGAAACCCCCGGCAGGCCGGAGAGAAGATCGGCGAGCGAGGCGGCGTTGCTGCGCTGGATTTCGCGGCCGGTGATCGCGGTGGCCGACTGATAGGTGTTGTCGATGACATTGACCGGGCCGCGCTGGAGGCCGTCGTCAGACGTGTTGCTGGTGGGGGCCGGTGCGGACACTGCGATTTCCGGCAGCACTTCTTGGGCCTGACCTTGGCTGATATCGGCGGCTGTGACCGATACGCAGGCCATGCCCGCCGCGGAAACCAATGATTTCAAACGCATTTCACCCCACTCAACGCTGCTCGCGGGAAGTTGATAATGCAAGTGCGAATTATTCGCAACAAGAGATTTGCGATTGATTCTCAACAGCGCGTAACGCGGGATGGAAAGGGCAGACGGACTCCCGCAGCGCCGATGAATCCTCCGGCTACGGGAAGTCAGTCCGTCCGGGTTGATGGGCTATTCGGCCGGTGCAGCGTCGCCGACGGGCACAGGTTTCGCTCCCGCACCGGCATTGGTGCGCTTCATCAGCGCGCGCTGACGGCGCTGCCGCAGCCAGACCAGAATGCCGGTGATGCCGAGCACCGCCGGCATGATGCCGCTCAGGAACACGACGAAACGCCAGACTTCGCCCGAATGGCTGCCTTCATGCAGCCAGCGAATCCAGGACGCGGTCCGGTCACCCGACAGCGGCTGGACGACACTCACCTCGCCACTGCGATCGTTGATGATGATCGTCACCGGTTCGGCCTTGCCGTCCTCGCGCAGCCTGACGCGCCACGCGCCGGTCTGCGGATTCGGATAGAAGATCGCATCGACGGCCGAGTTCGGCCGCGCAGACGCGGCCGCGTAAATTTCCGACGGCGAACGCGCGGTGTTGGCCATCACCTGGCCTCCCGGTCCGCCGCCGCGTTGCTGTTGCGGCGTCATTGGCGCAACCGACGACAGCAGGTCGCGTCCCTGTTGCGGCCACGCCAGATAAATTCCGGTCAACGAGATCAGCGCCAGCGGAAAGCAGATCCAGAAGCCGGTCATGTAATGGAGGTTCGAGGATGTCGCCGGGCTGCGCCGCCAGACGAAAGCGCGCGACCACTGGCCGTGCCGCGGCCACCACAGGTAAAGGCCGGTGAGCGCGAGCGTGAGCATCGCGACGCCGACCCATCCGACAATGCTGCGTCCGTAGTCCGGGATCGTCAGGTTCTCGTGAAACACGTGCAGGAAGCCGAAGAACGTGTCGCGAAAGTTCACAATGCTGAGCACGTGCGCATCGTGACGGTCGATCGTCGCCGTCAGCCGCACCGGACGCTCGCCCTTCGCCGCGGGCCCGCGGAGCGCGATCGTCAGCGGCACGCGGTTGTCTTCGGGAAAGCTGATCGACATCGGCGTGAAGCCGTCGCCTGCAGCCTTGCGCGCATTTGCGATGGCGAGTGTCAGATCAGTCGGCTTCGATGGCGCCACCGCTCCGCTTGGCGTGCTCATGAACTCGCCGATGTCGTCGTGATAGACGAGCAGTGCGCCGGACAGCGCGACAGGCACCAGCAGAACGAACAGGCCAATGCCGAGCCACAGATGAATGTTGCGCCAGAGCCGCTTCAGGGATCCGCGCTGGTGTGTCGAAGTTGCTGTCGGCATTTAGACTGTTTCTAATTCAGTAAGTTTGGAGAGATTCTAAAAATACGTAACTGCAAGTGCGATGGTGCACTTCTGCGCTTGTTCTAGTCGCGCTGCGCGTCATGTTGCAATCGGCGAACGTGTCTGAAGCGTCAGTTTGCAGATGTTCTAATTTGAAGGCCTTGCCCTGCACGCCTGCATTTTTCAAAAGCTGGCTGGAAATCGCCGTTCGGATGAACGCGCGGAAATTCGAGTGGTGGGGGATGTATGCGGGGTGTTGCGGGAACTGCGTTGAAGGGAATCGCGGCATGCGAAGCCGGGCTTTACTTCGGACGCACGGCACGTCTTTCGGTGAGTTATGTCGCATTGATGCTGGCTTCGGCGACCATCGTGTCTGGGGCCTTAGCCCAGGAAGCATTGCCGACGATCGACGTCGAAAGCACGGGCGGCGACAAAAACGGCACCGTTGGTTATCTCGCCACGAGGACATCCACTGCCACCAAGTCCGATACGCCGCTGATTAATGTTCCTCAGTCGGTTACTGTTCTGACCAAGGACTTCATCAAGGACCAGAACTTTCAGAGCATAGGCGATGCGATCCGCTACGTTCCCGGCGTGATCCCCCATCAGGGCGAAGGAAACCGCGATCAGGTGGTCATTCGCGGGCAAAACTCCTCGGCGGATTTCTTCATCAACGGTATTCGGGACGACGTTCAATACTTTCGCGATCTCTACAACATCCAGAGCATCGAAGTGCTGAAGGGCCCTAATGCGATGATCTTCGGTCGTGGTGGTGGCGGTGGCGTCATCAATCGCGTGCAGAAGGAAGCTGACGGAACTTCGATCCGGGAAGTGACTGTGCAGGGTGGCTCATTCGACAACAAGCGCGTGTCGATCGACACTGGCGGTGCTGTTGACGCGAACGTCGCTGGCCGGATCAATGCCGTCTATGAGAAATCCGGCACCTTCCGGAATTACGGCGATATCGAGCGTTACGGCATCAATCCAACCGTCACCATCCGCGGAGATGATACCAAGGTCAAACTCAGCTATGAGTACTTCCACGACGAGCGCACCGCCGATCGCGGCATTCCTTCGTTGGGTACTATTCCCGCAGCGACGCGATTCAACCCCACGGTTCCCTATCCGACCGACCCTGCGACGTTTTTCGGAAATCCGAACCTGAGTTACGCGAAAGTCGATGCTCACATCGCGGATGCGGTAATCGAGCACGACTTTGACAACGGGCTGAAGGTCAAGAACACGTCGCGTTATGCAAACTACGACAAGTTTTACCAGAACGTCTTTCCTGGCAGCGCCGTCAATCCGCTGACCAATCAGCTTACGCTTTCGGCATACAACAACGGCATCAAGCGCCAGAATCTGTTCAACCAGACCGACTGGACCTACAAGACCAATACGGGACCTGTGTTGCATACCCTCGTATTCGGGACGGAATTCGGGCGGCAGACCAGCGACAGTCTGCGCATGTCGGGTACCTTCCTCGGCTCGAACACGGTTTCGGCATTCAGTCCTACAAGCTTTGTCCCCGTCAGCTTTGCAAACAACGGCGGATCGGACGCTAATGCGCTTTCAACGCTTAATCTCGCAGCCGTTTACGCGCAGGACCAGATCGAGATCACCAGATATTTGCAGCTCATCGCGGGCGTGCGTTTCGACCGGTTCGACCTGACGGTCAACAACAGAAACAACAATCAGGCCGCCAGCCGGATTGATAATCTTGTTTCGCCTCGTGCCGGGGTCGTGTTCAAGCCTGTCGATAATGTGTCCTTATACGGCAGTTATAGCGTGTCCTATCTCCCCAGTTCCGGCGATCAGTTCAGTGCGCTGTCGCCTGCACTGGCGGTGACGGTGCCTGAGAGATTCGAGAATACCGAAGTCGGTGTTAAATGGGATATTACGCCGCGAACGCAGTTCACGGCGGCGGTCTACAATCTTGATCGGGACAACCAGAGATTCACCGACAGTCAGGGCCGTATCCTGACGACCGGCAAGACGAACACCAAGGGCGCCGAAGTCGCTCTGACGGGTTACGTTACCGATCAATGGCAAGTCACCGGGGGTTACGCCTATACCGATGCCCGTATCGTTAGCGACAATTCGCTCATCATAGTCAAGGGCAACCGTGTGGGCCTTGTGCCGTACAATACGTTCACAATGTGGAACAAGTATCAGATTGATCCGATGTGGGCTGCGGCTGTAGGTGTGATCCACTACGACAATTTCTATGCGACCTCGGACGATACCGTGAGGCTTCCTGCCTTCACGCGTGTCGATGCAGCCGTCTACCTCAAGATCAACGAAATGTGGCGCGCGCAGTTGAACATCGAAAACATTTTCAACACGGGGTACTACGCGACAGCTGACGCAAACAATAACATCTCGCCGGGCTCGCCCCGGGCATTCCGGGTGTCGGCCACGGCTAAATTCTAGAACGCCAGCATTGTGGTTGAGATGTGAGCATGGGGAAGCGAAGCATTCGCTTCCCCTTTTTACGCCGACTTCGCCTGTGCCGCGACGAAAGCGCGCCAGCCGCCGAATGAGGTGATGTCGCGCGCGCCTTCGGTCGCAGTGGCTTCGACCAGAAAGCCCTTTACACCAGAGCCGTCGGCGAGACGCACGGTGCCGATCGACAGCGGCGAGGGGATTGCCGCGACGAATGCGCCGAACGCCTTTGTCGGCAGTGCCCAGACCTCGACGGCAATGGCTGCCCCTGCGCCGGGTTCGACGCGCAGCATGCCGGGCTTCGGCGGCACGGTGCCTTTCAGCGCGTAGAGTTTGTAGTCGGGCGCGGTCGATGTCGCCTCGATCAGCCGCCCGCCCAGCGACAGCAGTTCATGATTGAGCGCCATGCCCGACAGATGCGCGCCGACCGCGACAATCGCCACCTCGTCGGTGCCGGGTTCTTTCGACACAGGCGCGAGCGGCGGTTGAGCGACACCCTTCGCACCAGTTTTGAGTTTTGTGTCGGCGTGGAACACGCGCCCGATGCTGGCGAGCTGCGCATCGTGTCCGGCGGGCGCGAGCAGGGTGATACCGAACGGAATGCCGTCCGCGCGCATCGCGGCAGGCACGGCGAGGCCGCACATGTCGAGCAGGTTGACGAAATTGGTGTAGGTGCCGTTGCGGCTGTTGAGTTCGATCGGATTGGCCAGTACCTGCTCGACCGTATAGGCGGTCGGCGCGGTCGGCAGCACCATCGCGTCGATGCTCTCGAATGTGGTGCGGCTGATCTGCCGCATCGCTTCCAGCTTGTAGAGCGCCGCGAACGTGTCGGCGGCGGTGATCTTCTCGCCCTTCAGCGTGATCTCGCGTGTCACAGGATGCACGGCATCCGGATCTTTCGCGAGCAGGTCGCGGATCACCAGATAGCGCTCCGCCACCCACGGGCCTTCATAGAGCAGTTGCGCGGTCTCATAGAACGGCGCGAGGTCGAATTCGACCGGCACCGCGCCAAGCGCGATCAGCCGCGCCACGGCGGCGTCGTAACTTTTCTCCGAGACAGTGTCGCCGAAGAATTTTAACTGGCCCTTGCGCGGAAAGCCGATCCTGATGCCGGGCGGAAAGTCCGTCACCGGCCCGACGAAGTGATCGCGCGAATAGGGATCGGCGGCGTCGTATCCGGCCATGACATTGAGTGCGATCATGGCGTCGTCGACATTGAGCGAAAAGACCGAGACGCAGTCCAGCGTGCGGCAGGCCGGCAGCACGCCGGAGGTCGACATCAACCCGAGCGACGGCTTGAGGCCGACGATGTTGTTGAGCATCGCGGGCACACGGCCGGAGCCCGCGGTGTCGGTGCCGAGCGACAGCGGGACGAGCCCTGCCGAGACGGCGACCGCCGAGCCCGAACTAGATCCGCCCGGCACGAGATCGCCGTTCACTGGATTCTTCGGAATGCCGTAAGGCGAGCGCACGCCGACAAGGCCTGTCGCGAACTGATCGAGATTGGTCTTGCCGATCACGATGGCGCCGGCCGCGCGCAGCCGCGCCACGGTGTTGGCGTCCTGCGTTGGCGTGTATGAGAACGCCGGACATGCGGCGGTGGTCGGAAGACCCGCGACGTCGATATTGTCCTTCACCGCGACCGGCACGCCGTGCAGCGGCAGGGAAGTGTCGCCTTTCGCCGCAAGTGCTTCGGCCTCAGCGATGGCTTCGGCCTCGTTGCGCAGATTGATGAAGACCGCGGGATCACCATGATCGCGAATGCGCTGGAAGCTGCGCGCAACAGTCTTCGCAGGTGATGTTGTCCCCGCGCGATGCGCGGCGACGATTTCGGCAACAGTCTCGGTCACAAGTCGCTTCCTGTCGTTATTCCTGGGAATTTCATTCAGCCGGTACGGCGGCAGTTTTCGGCATTGGCGCAGCCGCGCCAGAACGGGCGTAAGCGAAAAAGCCCGCAGCCACCAGAGCATAGGCCAGCGCCACGCCCGGCGTCACGGCGATGCCCACCGCCGGGCCGTGCATGAAACCGAAGAAAGTGAGCACCGCGCCTGCGGCTGCAAAGGCGGAAGCCTTGATGAAATCGCGCTCGATCACGAACACCGCCATCGCGGCCAGCACGAGGCCCGAAAGAATCGAGCCTTCGCCGAGAATTTCGAGGCCGTGATAGAGCACGCCGGTGGCACCTAACTTCTCCATGCCGACAGCGGCGGCGCTGGTGCCAGCCGCCGTGAGCGCGCCGTCCACAAGGGTCTTGCCCCATGCGGCGAGATGCGGGGTCAGTGCCAGCACGATGGCCGGAGCGTGAGAAGCAGGCGTAGCCTGAAACGCCTGCGCGCCCACCAGCATGCCGATGTAAAGCAGGATCGGCAGGATCGCGACCACGGGCACGAGATTGAGCAGCAGCGAGATCACACCCAGCCACGCCAGCACGATCACCATCAGGCCGGTGGCGGCGGAATAGCCGATGCGCCCGCCCATCGCCTTCCAGCCGGGATGGCCGATATAGACCGCATTGATAAAGGGATTCCCCATCAGCGCGCCGATCAGGCTGACGACGCCGTCGGCGGTCAGCACGCGCGTGGTCGGATAGTGGTCGCCGGCGGCTTCGGCACTTTCCACATTGTCCATCGCCTCGACGAGGTCATAGACGCCGAACGGAATCGCGGTGACCAGAATAATGCCGATGAATTCGAAGCCGGAGAACACATGGCCGACGGCGGGGACCGGCAGCGAGAAGCCGATATTGCTGAAGGCCGCGCCGAGTTTCGCCAGACTCATGCCGCCGATGTTGAGGCCGAAGATGTTTGACCCCCACGCGATCACGGTGCCGACAAAGATCGCGACAAGGCCAGCCGGAATGTTCTTTGGATATTTCACGCCGCCGAACCAGCTTGCGAGGATCACGGCAAAGCATGTCAGGCCAATCGCCGGCGTCATGAACATCTCGAAGGCCGGGCGCATCGAGATGAAGGCGACGGAGACGCCGGCCAGCGTACCGAGCAATGCCGCGCGCGGCGTGATGCGCTGGATCCATGGCGCGATGAAGCCGCCGAGCATCAGGATGAAGCTCTGGATGAAGACCCAGGTGAGGCCCGCTTCCCATGCCTTGATCGGATCGTTGGTCTTGAGCAGGATCGGCAGCATGATGACGAAGGTGACGATGAACATGTGCGGCACGCTGACGCCCGACGGCAGCGCGCAGACGTCGTTGCGTCCGGTCTTTTGCGCGAGGCGATAGGCCAGCCAGGCGTAATAAACCGTGGAGAGACACATCATCAGTCCGAGCGCGGGCAGGATGCGGCCGAACACCAGCGAGTCCGGCATCTTGAGCACAAAGCGCAGCAGCGCCGTCAGCGTCAGCATGTTGACAAGGATGTTGGTGCCGAAGCCGAAAAAGGCGTTCCAGTCGCCGGGCGTCCACAGGACCGGTTTGCCGGAAGTCGCCGTGTCGGATGTGCTCATCGCGCGCCCCTATGCAATCATTTTCGATGGTTCGGAATTCAGTGCTTTCAAAACCTCGGAAGACGAGCTGACCCAGCCGAAGATTCCGCCTTGCGCCTTGATCATGCGCAGGCCCATCTCGTGAAATTCCGGGAAGTAGGAGGCGCAGCAATCCGCCAACACCACGCATCGATAGCCGCGGTCGTTGGCTTCGCGTACGGTGGTGTTGACGCAGACTTCGGTGGTGACGCCGCAGACCAGAAGATTTTCGATGCCGTGCTGCTTGAGAATTTCACCAAGCTCGGTGGCGTAAAACGCGCCCTTGCCCGGCTTGTCGATCACGATCTCGCCCTTGAGCGGATAGAGCGGCGGCACGATGTCGTGGCCCGCTTCGCCGCGAATGAGAATGCGGCCCATCGGGCCGGGATCGCCGATCCGCAACGACGGCGCGCCGCGCTCGATCTTGGCGGGCGGCGCATCGGACAGATCGGGCAGATGCCCTTCGCGCGTGTGAATCACCAGAAGGCCCGCTCCGCGAAACGCCGCCAGTACGTCGCCGCAGGGTTTCACCGCGCGGGTGAGCTGCGAGACATCGTTGCCGAGCGTCTCGCCGAAGCCGCCGGGCTCGAGAAAATCCCGCTGCATATCGATGATCACGAGCGCGGTCTTCGCCCACGCCAGTTCGACGGGCGCCGGTTCGGCTGCGAGCAAATTTTTGGTCGGGGGCATTCGCATCGCCTTCGTTAATCAGCGTTAACGAAGCAAGCGGTGTGCCATTGTGTACAACACACGGCGGAAGCGCATGCGCGAGAGATTGCCAATGCAAAACAAGGGTTTGGTATCAGCGGCGAGGGGCCGGCCTTTGCCAGAAGTCGCGCCTCGAATCGGCCCTGAGACCAATTTTTAGGCGGCATGCTGCCGCAGCCGCAGAGCACGGACGGCGATTGACACGTTCTAAACTATCTGCATTATATTGCATCAGTCGCCGAAGAGCGGCAGGAAGAACTGCATTATTATTCTAAAGCATGCAGTCCCCGAGGGAGGGAAGCCAATGCCTGCGTTCGCAGTACCTGCGGCGGAAGAGATGCCGGCTGGCGCGCTCCGGGCCCAGTCATGATGGCGGCGGCCGCCCATCGTCAGGCCAGTGCGCAGGCGCTGTTCGCCAATCCCAATATCGTGGCCGAGCGCAAGGCTGATGGCAGCATCTGGCTGAAATCGGTGACGCCGTTGCAGCCGTTCGCGCGCTGTGTCGGCGACTGGCTCGAGCAGTGGGCGCGTGAGACGCCGGACACCGTATTTCTTGCGGAGCGCGGCAGTGCCGATGCGCCGTGGACCAGGCTGACCTATCGCGAAACGCTGCGGCGTGTGCGCGCCGCGGGCGCCTGGATTCTCGCGCAGGGCATGAGCGCGGAACGTCCGCTTGCGATCCTCTCCGATAATTCGGTGGACCATGCCGTGTTCATGCTGGCGGCGATGCATGTCGGCGTGCCTGCGGCGTCGGTGTCGCCAGCCTATTCGCTGGTGTCGAAGGATTTCGACAAGCTGAAGAGCATGATCGCGCTGCTCGATCCCGGCGCGATTTATGTCTCCAGCGCGAAGATGTATGCGCCTGCGCTCAGCGCCATCGCGCCGCTGCATACGGCGATCGTGGTCGCGGGCGATCCGGGCGGGTTCGACAACGCGATCGCGTTTTCATCTCTGACCGCCGCTGCGGAAACGCCGGATGTCGCGCGCGCCTTCGCCGCCGTCAGCCATGACACCATCGCGAAGTTTCTGTTCACCTCGGGTTCGACCGGAACGCCGAAGGCGGTGATCAACACCCAGCGTATGCTGACATCCAATCAGGCTGCGAAAACTCAGACCTGGCCGTTTCTCGGCGAACCCGGTCTCACCACGCTCGACTGGCTGCCGTGGAGCCATACCTTCGGCGCCAATCACAATTTCAACTGCGTGCTGCGCAACGGCGGCACGCTATACATCGACAGCGGCAAGCCGGCGCCCGGCCTGTTCGCATTGTCGCTGGCCAATCTGCGCGACGTGATACCGACGGTGTACTTCAACGTGCCGCGCGGCTACGACATGCTGATCGCGGCATTGCGCGAGGACGACGAGCTGCGCCGGCGCTTCTTCTCGCAGGTGAAGCTGCTCTTCTATGCGGCGGCGGCGTTGCCGCAGAATCTGTGGGATGCGCTGGAGGCGCTGTCGGTCGCGACCGTCGGCCACGCGGTGCCGATGGTGTCGGCGTGGGGTTCGACCGAGACCGCGCCGCTGGCCACCGATTGCCACTTTCAGGCGCAGCGCTCCGGCAATATCGGTGTCCCGATCCCAGGTACGGAAATCAAGCTGGTGCCGTCAGGCGAGAAGCTCGAGGCGCGGGTGCGCGGCCCGAACGTGACGCCGGGTTACTGGAAAGCGCCGGAGCAGACCGCGAAAGCGTTCGATGCCGACGGCTTTTACATGATGGGCGATGCGATGGTTTTCGCGGACGCCGCGCGACCTGAACTCGGATTGTTTTTCGATGGCCGTGTCGCCGAGGACTTCAAGCTCACCTCCGGCACCTGGGTCAGCGTCGGTGCGCTGCGCATTGCGGGCATCGCCGCGCTGGCGCCGTTGGCGCAGGACATCGTGGTGACCGGTCATAATCAGGATGAAGTTCGCTTCCTGGTGTTTCCGAACATCCCGGCCTGCCGCGCGCTGACGAAACTGCCGGACGCTGATGTTGCCGAAGTGCTGCGTTCGCCTGCCGTGCGCGAGGCGGTGGCGCAGGGGCTCGCACGCCTGAAGGGGAAGGGCGGCGGCTCGTCGAGCTTTGCGACGCGCGCGTTGCTGCTGGCGGATCTGCCGTCGGTCGATGGCGGCGAAATCACCGACAAGGGCTACATCAACCAGCGCGCGGTGTTATCGCGCCGCGCCGCGGATCTCAAACGGCTCGACGACGATGGATGCGGCGACTGGATCGGATGCCCAGCCTGATGGGCACAAGGCCGATCTTGAAACCGGCGGGTCATGAGTGCTGCAATCGGATTCAACCATAAAAACGAACGAGAGGGAGACGCCAATGTCGAAGATCATGAAGGTAAGCCGCAGGACCCTGCTGTCCGGCGCGGCGGGAGCCGCGACGCTCGCCGTGACGCCGCGCCTGTTCAGTCCCGCGATCGCACAGAACGCGCCACTGAAAGTAGGCCTGATGCTGCCCTATACCGGCACGTTCGCAAAGCTCGGCCAGTTCATCGATAACGGCTTCGAGCTCTACTATCAGCAGAAGGGCCTCAAGCTTGGCGGCCGCGAAGTGCAGTTCATCAAGGTGGACGACGAATCCAAGCCGGAAGCCGCGACCGACAACATGAACCGGCTGGTCGGGCGCGAGAAGGTCGATGTTGTGGTCGGCACCGTCCATTCCGGCGTTGCCATGGCGATGGTGAAAGTGGCGCGCGACACCAAGACGATGCTCATCATTCCGAATGCGGGCGCGAATGACGCCACCGGCGCGCTGTGTGCGCCCAACGTGTTCCGTACCTCGTTCTCGAACTGGCAGTCGACCTATCCCGCCGGAAAGGTGATGTTCGATGCGGGCATCAAGAACGTCGTCACCATCACCTGGCGTTATACGGCCGGCGCGGAAATGATCAGCGCGTTCTCGGAGAACTTCACCAAGTCCGGCGGCAAGATCGTCGAGGATCTCACGCTGCCGTTCCCGGAAGTCGAATTCCAGGCGCTCATCACGCGTATCGCCACATTGAAGCCGGACGCGGTGTTCTCGTTCTTCGCGGGCGGCGGCGCGGTGAAGTTCGTCAAGGACTACGCAGCGGCGGGTCTGAACAAGACCATTCCGCTGTATGGTGCGGGCTTCCTCACCGACGGCACCATTCCAGCGCAGGGCGAGGCTGCCAACGGGATCAAGACCACGCTGCATTATGCCGACAATCTCGACAACCCGGCCAACCTCGCGTTCCTGAAGGCGTTCAAGGCCAAGACCGGCCTCGACGGCGACATCTATGCCGTGCAGGGCTACGACGCGGCGGCGCTGTTCGATATCGGCCTTAACGCCGTCGGCGGCGATGCCAAGGCGCAGGACAAGATGATTGCGGCGATGGGTGCGGCGAAGATCGACTCGCCGCGCGGTCCGCTCTCGTTCAACAAGGCGCACAACCCGATCCAGAACATCTATCTGCGAGAGGTGCGCAACGGCCGCAACGAACTGGTATCGATCGCGCAGGCCGCCGTCGACGATCCGGCCCGCGGCTGCAAGCTGGCGTGAGGTGATCTTCGATGCGGATCACCGAAAGGCGATCCGCACACGATGTGTCATGGCCGGGCTTGACCCGGCCATCCATCTAAAGAAAAAAGTTTCAGGGATGGATTGCCGGGTCAAGCCCGGCAATGACAACCCGTTATTGTTGAAGGCTACATGCCCCGATGACGATTATGCCGGGATTTAAAAGATGGACCTCGTAACCCTCGGCGTTCAGCTTCTGAATGCCATTCAGTACGGGATGGTCCTGTTTCTGGTCGCCAGCGGACTGACGCTGGTGTTCGGCATTCTCGGCGTCATCAACCTCGCCCACGGCGCGTTCTACATGCTGGGCGCCTATCTGGCCTACTGGATCGCAGCCTATACCGGCAGCTTCTGGGTCGCCGTCGTCGCGGGTGTGGGCATCGCCTTCGTTGTCGGACTGCTGCTGGAAAATGTGTTCATCCGCAGGCTCTACGGCCGCGATCATCTGGCGCAGGTGCTGCTCTCGTTCGGCCTGATCCTTGTTATCGATGAAATCAGGCAACTGCTGTTCGGCAAGGATGTCCATTCGGTGCTGCCGCCGGAAGGACTGCGCGGCGCGATCCAGCTCACCGACAATCTCTCCTATCCGGTCTATCGCCTGGCGATCTGCGCATTCTGTCTCGTCGCGGCCGCGATCATCTATTTCGTCATCACGCGCACCAGGATCGGCATGATCGTGCGCGCCGGCGCGGAGAACCGCGAGATGACGCGCACGCTCGGCATCAGCTTTGACACCGTGAACCGTTACGTGTTCGCGGTCGGCATCGCGCTGGCGGCACTCGGCGGCATCATTGTCGCACCCATCTCGACGGTCTATCCCGGAATGGGCGACAGCATGCTCATTCTCTCATTCGTTGTCGTGGTGCTGGGCGGCATCGGCTCGATTGGCGGCGCCGCGATCGGCGCGCTGCTGATCGGTCTCACCGATACATTCGGAAAAGTGTTCTTCCCGAGCGTCTCGAGCGTGCTGATCTATGTGCTGATGGCGGCGGTGCTGCTCTGGCGTCCGAACGGCATTCTCGGGCGGCGGGAAGTCTAGCATGGGCACGCAACGCGATCCGCGCGTATGGCTGGTGCCCGGTGTGCTTCTGGCGCTGGCGATTGCGCTGCCGTTCGTCGCACCGACCTATTATGTGCAGTTCATCAGCAAGGCGCTGATCATGGGCATCCTGGCGATGTCGCTCAACCTCGTGGTCGGCTATGGCGGACTGGTGAGCCTGTGTCATGCGGCGTTCTTCGGCATTGCGGGCTATGTGCTGGCGCTGGCCTCGCCGAAATACGATCCGGCCTCGCTGTGGTGGACGCTGCCGCTTGCGGTGGCCGCATCCGCCGCCGCCGCCGCAGTGATCGGCTCGCTGGCGCTGCGCACGCGCGGCATCTACTTCATCATGGTGACGCTGGCGTTCGGCGAAATGCTGTTCTTCCTGTTTCATGATTCGAAATTCGCCGGCGGCTCGGACGGCGCCTTCATCTACAACAAGCCGTCGATGATGCTGGGCAACATCACCTTGCTCGATCTGGAAAAGCCGCTGACCTATTACTTCGTCGTTCTTGCCGTGCTGGTGGCGGTGATTGCGCTCCTGACCATGATCGTGCGCTCGCCGTTCGGTCATGCTTTGGCGGCGGCCCGCGATAACGAGCGCCGCGCCCGCGCGCTCGGCTTTCCGGTGTTCCGGGTGCGGCTGACCGCGTTCGTGATCTCGGGCGCGATTGCAGGTATCGCCGGATATTTCGCCGCCGCACAGTTCGGCTTTGTCGCGCCGCAGATGCTGGGCTGGCATCTGTCGGCCACGGTGCTGGTGATGGTGCTGATCGGCGGCCAGCGCTCGGTCGTCGGTCCATTGGCCGGCGCGCTGGTGCTGATCGGGCTTGAGGAGGTTCTCAAGGCGACCACCGAACACTGGAAGCTCGCCGAAGGACTGATCGTCATTCTGATCGTGCTGATGCTGCCCAATGGCGTCCGCGATCTATTGAAGATGATCCTTCCTGCTTCAGATGCGCAATCTGGGGTGGAGTCATCAACCGTCATTGCGAGGAGCATCGCGACGAAGCAATCCAGCTCTTTACCGGACGCTTCTGGATTGCTTCGCTCCGCTCGCAATGACGATGTGGTGGGAGGGCGTCATGGCTAGTCCCGACGTCGCGCTGCGGGCCGTCGGCCTGAAGAAACATTTCGGCGGTCTCACCGCCGTGTCCGATGTCTCGGTTGATGTTCACACCGGCGAGATTCACGCGGTGATCGGGCCGAACGGTGCGGGCAAATCGACGCTGATCAATCTGTTGTCCGGCGATCTGTCCGTCAGCGCCGGCGAGATCATGCTGGGTCAGGATGACATTACGCGCCTTGCGCCGGATCGCCGCGCCCGCGCGGGTCTGGGTCGCTCGTATCAGAAAACCACGATCTTCCCGCAGTTCACCGCGCAGGAGAATGTGCGGCTGGCGGCGCAGGCCCATGCCGCCTCGCCGCTGAAAATGTTCGGCAATGTGTTTTCGGATGCGGACGTCAACCGCCGCACCCGCGAGGCGCTGGAGCAGGCGGGGCTTGCATCGCGCGCGCAGATGACGGCGACCCATCTCAGCCACGGCGAGCAGCGGCAGCTTGAAATCGCCATGGTTCTGGCGACGCAGCCGCGCATCATCCTGCTCGACGAGCCGCTGGCGGGCATGGGGCAGTCGGAAGCGCGCAAGGTGGTCGATCTGATTGCGTCGCTGAAGAAAGGCCGCGCGGTGCTGGTGGTCGAGCATGACATGGATGCGGTGTTCGAACTGGCGGATCGCCTGACGGTGATGGCCGACGGCCATGTGATCGCCAGCGGCCTGCCGCAGGATGTCCGCACCGATCCGGCGGTGCGGCTTGCCTATCTCGGCGTTGAGGAGGACGCCGCATGAGCGCGTTGCTCGATGTCCAGAAACTCGAAGCGTTTTACGGCGCGGGCCAGGTGCTGCACGGCATCGGGTTGTCGATTGCGCGCGGCGAACAGGTGGCGCTGCTCGGTCGCAACGGCATGGGCAAGACCACGCTGCTGCGTTCGCTGATGGGACTCGTCGCGGACCGGCGCGGGCAGATCATGCTCAACGGCTGCGACATCATGCGGGCCGCGCCCGAGACAATCGCGCGCGCGGGTGTGGCGCTGGTGCCGGAGGGGCGCGGCGTGTTCGGCTCGCTGTCGGTGGTGGAAAATCTCGTGATGGCTGCGCGCCCCGGCGCCGACGGCCGCAAGGTGTGGACGCTGGAAAAAATCTATGAGCTGTTTCCGCGTCTGCATGCGCGGCGCACCAACGGCGGGCATCAACTGTCCGGCGGCGAGCAGCAGATGCTGACCATCGGACGCGCGCTGATGACCAATCCCGATCTGATCCTGATCGATGAGGCGACCGAAGGCCTCGCGCCGCTGGTGGCGAAGGACATATGGAAGACGCTTGGGGTCATCCGCAGCGAAGGCGTTGCGACGGTCGTGGTCGACAAGGATTTCCGCTCGCTGTCGCGGATCGCCGACCGCATGGTGATGCTGTCGAAGGGGACGGTGGTGTTCGACGGTACGCCGGCGGCGCTGGCGGAGAAGCAGGATCTGCTGGAGCAGCATCTGGGGGTTTAAGACCGTCATTGCGAGGAGCGCTTGCGACGAAGCAATCCATCTTTCGAAAGTTAAGAGTGGATTGCTTCGCTTCGCTCGCAATGACGAAGCTAAGTGACTACCACCAGTCCCTTATCGTTCGCCGCGACAATGTCCCGCTCCAGCGGCTGCGGCCATTGCACAACAAGTTTTCCGATCAGATCGCCGAGGCCATCTTCATCGAATGCATCGTAGAACACCGGCGTACTGGCGCGCGCGATGAACGCGTGCAGCAAATGCGCGGCGTCGTAATCATAGACGATGTCCGTCGGCACGATGCCCTCGCGCCGCATCAGGAAGCGGCGAAAGGCCGTGAGCCGCGCGCGGCCATCATCTAGCGCAGCGAACGACAGCACCAGCGAGCCGTGCGGAATGCGCGGGCCATCCTGCATGCGGTCGAGCATCGGCAGCGCGTTGGCGTCAATGACGTCGGCAAGGGTGCGGAAGTCGCTCGACATGTCGTCGATGTGCAGCGTGTTGCGGATCGCAACCATGTTCGCCGCGTCGAGTCCGCGGGCGCCGAGCAGATCCGCGAGTGTTTGTGCCGACACCGTTGCGACGGTCACAGGTGATGCGAGGCCGAGAACGCCGCTCATTGCGCGGCGACGGCGCGCGGCGCGAAGGTCAGCGGTTCCTTGGCCAGCAGCGGCGCGACGGTGTCGGCGAGGCGCTTTGCCGCCTCCTCGACATCGAGGCCTGCGGTGTCGACCTGCGCCGACGCGCGCGCATAGAGCGGCTCGCGGCTGAGCAGGATGGTGCGCAGCTCCTGCATCGCGGAGCGATCGTCCGCCATCGGCCGCAGATCGCCCTGCTTGCGCACGCGCCCCATGTGCTCTTCCGGTTTGGCTTTCAGCCAGATCGTATAGAACGACGACAGCACCAGATCGAACGTGACCGGCTCGGAGACAATGCCGCCGCCCGTCGCCAGCACGATCAATTCCTTACGTGCGAGCAGTTGCGCCAGCGCCGCCTGCTCCATGCGGCGGAAACCTTCCTGGCCATAGAGCGCGATAATCTCGGCGACCGAGAGGCCGTTCTGCTTCTCGATCTCCTTGTTCAGTTCGACAAAGGTCCAGCCGATTTTCTTCGCCAGCATTTTGCCGAGCGTCGATTTACCCGCGCCGCGCAATCCGATCAGCGCGATGCCGGCGAAGGTGTTGCCGCGCGCCGCGCCGTTGCCGGACAGGGCTTCCTTGGCCTGCGCGATCTGCTGCGGCGTCGCCGTTCGCATCAGATCGCGGATCACCAGCCAGTCGGGCGTTGTGTCTGCGGTCGGGATCAGGTCCTCGACATGCGCGCCCATCGCCGCGGAGACCCGGCGCAGCAGCACGATGGAGACGTTGCCCTTGCCGCTTTCAAGCTGGGCGATGTAGCGCTCGGAAATCCCCGACACCTTGGCGAGCGTCTTCCGCGACATGCCGCGCAGCGCGCGCATGGTGCGGACGCGCTGTCCAAGCTGCTCAAGGAATTGGCTTTCCGGCTCTACTTGCGGGGTCATCTCGGTTTCGACTCGTGGGCGCACCTGAAACATAATGCCGGAAAAGGTTGACAGCAAGCTCAGGCGGTGACTTTATATGAATTATAATTCTAAAAACTGATCCAAGGGAGAGCGTCGTGCGGGTGAAGGGTGGACTGGGCACCGGCCCAGCGTCGAAGTCATGAGCGATTCAGGCGGCGGATACAATGCCGTGACCTACCTGCTCGACCGCAACGTCGACGCAGGGCGCGGGGCCAAGGTCGTGTTCAAGGACCCGGTGTCCGAGATCACCTATGGCCAGTTGCAGGCGCAGACGCGCCGGCTCGCGAATCTCCTGAAGCGGCTCGGCGTGCGGCGGGAAGAGCGCGTCGCGATGATGATGCTCGACACCATCGACTTCCCGGTCGTGTTCCTGGGCAGCATCCGCGCCGGCATCGTGCCGGTGCCGCTCAACACGCTGCTGACGTCCGAACAGTATGCCTACGTGCTGGCGGATTGCCGCGCGCGCGTGCTGTTCATTTCGGAAGCGTTGCTGCCGGTGGTGAAGGATGTGCTCGGCCGCATGCCGGATTTGCAGCATGTCGTGGTGTCGGGTGCGAACGCGAACGGGCATCTGCTGCTCAAGGATGAACTCGCGAAGGAAAGCGATCAGTTCGCCACCGCCGCGACCCATCCGGATGAGCCCGCCTTCTGGCTCTATTCGTCAGGCTCGACCGGCATGCCGAAAGGCGTGCGTCATCTGCACTCCAATCTGGAGGCCACTGCGGAGACCTACGCCAAGCAAGTGCTCGGCATCCGCGAGGACGATGTCGGCCTGTCAGCGGCCAAGCTGTTCTTTGCCTACGGTCTCGGCAATGCGCTGACATTCCCGATGTCGGTGGGTGCGACCACGATCCTCAATCCGGAACGCCCGACACCGCAGGTGATGTTCGAACTGATCCGCAAGCACGATCCCAGCATCTTCTTCGGTGTGCCGACGCTGTTCGCGGCCATGCTCAACGACGAAGCTTTCAAAAATGAGCCGCGCACCAAACGTCTGCGTGTGTGCACGTCGGCAGGCGAAGCGCTGCCCGAACTGGTGGGCCAGAGCTGGAAGGATCGCTTCGGTGTCGACATTCTCGATGGTGTCGGCTCTACCGAACTGCTGCACATCTTCCTGTCCAACGCGCCGGGCGACATCAAGTACGGCACCTCGGGCAAGCCGGTTCCGGGCTATGCGGTGCGTCTTGTGAATGATGCGGGCGCGGACGTCGCCGATGGCGAGGTCGGCGAACTGATCGTCAACGCGCCGTCGGCCGGTGAAGGCTACTGGAACCAGCGCAGCAAAAGCCGTCAGACGTTCGAGGGCGGCTGGACCCGCACCGGCGACAAGTACACCCGCGACGCGGACGGGCGTTACACCTACTGCGGCCGCTCCGACGACATGTTCAAGGTCTCCGGCATCTGGGTCTCGCCGTTCGAGGTCGAGAGCGCACTCATCACGCATCCCTCGGTGGCGGAGGCCGCCGTGGTGCCCGCGGAAGATTCCGAAGGCCTGCTGAAGCCGAAGGCGTTCGTGGTGCTGAAGCAGGGCGCGTCGGTCGGCGATCTCAACGGCGCACTGAAAGAGCACGTCAAGCAGAAGATCGGCCCGTGGAAATATCCGCGCTGGATCGAGGTGGTGGAGTCGTTGCCGAAAACCGCGACCGGAAAGATCCAGCGTTTCAAGTTGCGGGCCGGCGCGAAGCCCTAGCCCGTCATTGCGAGCGAAGCGAAGCAATCCACTCTTAACAAAAGAAAACTGGATTGCTTCGTCGCAAGTACTCCTCGCAATGACGAACTGAAGTGGAACGATAAGGAAAACCAATGACCACTCTCCAGCCCTCCGGCCTGCTTCGTATCGGAGACAGCGATCTCGAATATCGCATGATCGGCCCGGCGCCGGACAAGGCGCCGACCATCGTGATGCTGCATGAAGGCCTCGGCTCGGTCGGCCTGTGGGGCGACTTTCCGGAAAAGCTGCAGGATGCGACCGGCGCGGGCGTGTTCGTCTATTCGCGCGCCGGTTACGGCAACTCGTCGCCGGCGAAACTGCCGCGTCCGCTGAACTTCATGGAGATCGAGGCGCTTGACGTGTTGCCGAAGGTGCTGGACGCCATCGGCTTCCGGCGCGGGCTGCTGCTCGGCCATTCCGATGGCGCGTCGATCGCGACGATCTATGCCGGCGGCATTCAGGATCATCGCGTGCGCGGCGTGATCCTGATCGCGCCGCATTTCATGGTCGAGGAGTTCGGTCTGGTTTCGATCAAGAAGACCAAACAGAACTACGACACCGGCGATCTCAAGCCGAAGCTCGCGCGCTGGCACAAGGATGTCGATAACGCGTTCAACGGCTGGGCCGATGTCTGGCTCGATCCGAAATTCCGCGAATGGGACATTTCGGAATCGCTCGCCTATGTGCGCGTGCCGGTGGAGATCATCCAGGGCTCCGACGATCAGTACGGCACGCTGCGCCACATCGAGATTGCGCAGGCCGAGTGCTACTGCCCGGTGGACGTGACGATCATTCCCGGCGCGGGCCATTCGCCCCATCGCGAGACTCCCGAACCCACCCTCCGGGCCGCGGCGGATTTCGCCAACCGGCTGCTGTCCCTGCATGGCGAGGGCGCCGTGGGCCGGGCTGCCTGACATGCAAAAAAGTGCATGTTGAGTGCAATATAGAGCTGGACGCGTCCTTTAACCTGCATTATTGTGCATTATAATTCAGATTTCATCCGGATCGAGAGACAGCCATGGCCGCGGAAGACCGAAAACTCGCCAACAGCGCGACCTTCATCGATTTCCAGACCGAGCCGTCGAAGTACCGGCACTGGAAACTCGATGTGGCGGGCGATGTCGCCACCCTGACCATGGATGTCGACGAGAACGGCGGCCTGTTCGAGGGCTACCTGCTCAAGCTGAATTCCTACGACCTCGGCGTCGACATTGAACTCGCCGACGCTGTGCAGCGGCTGCGCTTCGAGCACCCGGAAGTGAAGGTGGTGCTGCTGCGCTCGGGCAAGAACCGCGTGTTCTGCGCCGGCGCCAACATCCGCATGCTCGCGGGTTCGACCCACGCGCACAAGGTGAACTTCTGCAAGTTCACCAACGAGACCCGTAACGGCATCGAGGATTCGTCGGAGAATTCCGGCCAGCGTTTCATCTGCGTCGTCAATGGCACCGCCGCCGGCGGAGGCTATGAACTCGCGCTCGCCGCCGATCACATCATCATGGCGGACGACGGTTCGGCTGCGGTGGCGCTTCCCGAAGTGCCGCTGCTTGCGGTGCTGCCGGGCACCGGCGGTCTCACCCGCGTTGTCGACAAGCGCAAGGTCCGGCGCGATCATGCCGACTTCTTCTGCACCATTGAGGAAGGCATCAAGGGCAAGCGCGCCGTGCAGTGGCGGCTGGTGGATGAGATCGTCTCCAACTCCAAGCTGGAAGCCAAGGTCGCGGAGCGCGCGAAGGAATTTGCGGACAAATCCAAACGCAACGGCGAAGGGCAGGGCATCGCGTTGACGCCGCTGAAGCGCAGCTTCACCGACGATGGCATCCGCTACGGTTTCGTCAGCGTCGATCTCAATCGCGCGGGACGCATCGCCACCATCACCATCAAGACGCCCGAAAACGATCCGCCCGCCGATGTCGCGGGCATGACGGCGCAGGGCGCGGATTTCTGGCCGCTGCAGGTTGCGCGCGAGCTCGACGACGCGATCCTGCATCTGCGCATCAACGAACTTGAAATCGCGATGCTGGTGTTCAAGTCGGTGGGCGAGCGGTCGCGGGTGCTGGCCTATGACGCATTCCTCGAAGCCAACAGGGCCAACTGGCTGGTCAACGAGATCCGTCATTACTGGAAACGCGTGCTCAAGCGCATCGATGTCACCTCGCGCACGCTGGTGACGCTGGTGGAGCCCGGCTCCTGCTTCGTCGGCACGCTGGCGGAACTCGTGTTCGCATCCGACCGCTCCTACATGCTGATCGGCGAGAAGCAGGGCGACAACCGCGCGCCGGCGGAGATCATTCTCTCGCCCGCGAACTTCGGTCCCTATCCCATGAGCCACGGCCTCACGCGGCTGGAATCGCGCTTCCAGGCCGATCCGTCGGATGTCGAGACGGCGAAGGCGAAGGTCGGCGAAGCGCTCGATGCCGAGACGGCGGAAGAACTTGGCCTTGTCACCTTCGCGCTCGATGACATCGACTGGGACGATGAAGTGCGCGTGTTCCTTGAAGAGCGCACGTCGTTCTCGCCTGACAGTCTCACCGGCATGGAAGCGAACCTGCGCTTCGTCGGGCCCGAGACCATGGAATCGAAAATCTTTTCGCGGCTCACGGCGTGGCAGAACTGGATCTTCCAGCGGCCGAATGCGGTGGGTGAAAACGGCGCACTGCAACGCTACGGCACCGGCGAGCGCGCGCAGTTCGACATGACGAGGGTTTGAGAAATTTAAATGCCGTCATTGCGAGCGAAGCGAAGCAATCCAGAGCCACATAAAGAAGCTGGGTTGCTTCGTCGCTTCGCTCCTCGCAATGACAAAGCAACCTGACGGAGAGCACGCCATGAACATCATGAACGTCGACTACACCACCAAGATCCCGAACAACGTCAATCTCGCCGAAGACCGTCAGGTGCTGAAAGCGCTGGAGGGCTGGCATCCGGGATATCTGGACTGGTGGAACGACATGGGTCCGGACGGCTTCCAGGAATCGCTGGTCTATCTGCGCACCGCGATCAGTGTCGACCCGAAGGGCTGGGCCAAGTTCGATTACGTCCGCATGCCGGAATATCGCTGGGGCGTCTTGCTTGCGCCGCAGGATGAGCAGCGCTTGGTGAATTTCGGTCAGCACAAGGGCGAGAAGGCCTGGCAGGAAGTGCCCGGCGAGTATCGCGCGATGCTGCGCCGTCTCGTCGTGATTCAGGGCGACACCGAGCCGGCCTCGGTCGAGCAGCAGCGCCACCTGGGTAAAACCGCGCCGTCGCTTTACGACATGCGCAACCTGTTTCAGGTCAATGTCGAGGAAGGCCGCCATCTCTGGGCGATGGTCTATCTGCTGCAGAAGTATTTCGGCCGCGACGGCCGCGAGGAAGCCGACGATCTGCTGCGTCGCCGTTCGGGCGACGAAGACGCGCCGCGCATGCTCGGCGCATTCAATGAAGCAACGCCGGACTGGCTGTCGTTCTTCATGTTCACCTTCTTCACCGACCGCGACGGCAAGATGCAGCTCGAGTCGCTCGCGCAATCGGGTTTCGACCCGCTGTCGCGCACCTGCCGCTTCATGCTGACGGAAGAAGCCCATCACATGTTCGTCGGCGAGACCGGCGTCAGCCGCGTGCTCCAGCGCACGTGTGATGCGATGAAGGCGGCCGGCATCGAAGACCCGAATGAGATCGAGCGGGTCCGCGCGCTCGGCGTGATCGATCTGCCGACCATGCAGAAAAAAATGAACCTGCATTATTCGCTGTCGCTCGATCTGTTCGGATCGGAGGTCTCGACCAACGCCGCGAACTTCTACAATGCGGGCCTCAAGGGCCGCTTCCAGGAAACCAAGATCGACGACGATCATCGCCTGACCAATGACATCTACAAGGTGCTCAAAATGGTTGATGGCAAGATCACGCTGGTGGACGAGCCCGCGCTCACCGCACTCAACATGCGCCTGCGCGACGATTACACCGAAGACTGCGCCAAGGGTGTCGAGCGCTGGAACAAGGTGATCGAGAAGGCGGGCGTGAATTTCCGCCTTGAACTGCCGCACACTGCGTTTCACCGCCAGATCGGTGAATTCGCCAATGTGCAGGCGACGCCGAAGGGCATCATTGTTTCCGATGCCGAGTGGGCGAAGGTTCGCGACGACTATCTGCCCTCGGCTTCGGACGGGGATTTCATTTCCTCGCTGATGGAGCCGGTCTCCGAGCCCGGCAAGTTCGCGAACTGGATTGCGCCGCCCAAGGTCGGCATCGACAACAAGCCCGGCGACTTCGAATACGTGAAGATCGCGGCGTGAGACTCTTCCCCTCTCCCCTTGTGGGAGAGGGGGCCCGAGCAAAGCGAGGGCGGGTGAGGGGTTCTTTTAACATTGTAACCCCTCACCCGGCTCAGTTTCGCTCCGCTCAACTTCGCCACCCTCTCCCACAAGGGGAGAGGGGAAGAAAGTCGAAGATCAACCATGAATACTCCAGTCACCGACCTCATCAAGCAGCACCTGATCGACCCGGAAATCTGCATTCGCTGCAACACCTGCGAAGAGACATGTCCGGTCGATGCGGTGACGCATGACGGCAACAACTATGTTGTTGATGCGAGCATCTGCAATCACTGCATGGACTGTATTTCGCCGTGTCCCACCGGCTCGATCGACAACTGGCGTGTGGTGACGAGGGCTTATTCCCTTGAGGAGCAATTCTCGTGGGAGGAATTGCCGAAGCAGGAAGAGGTCGCAGCAGCGGCTTCTGGCGACGGCGGCGCGGTCGAGGCGCTCGAGGATGAAGTCTCGAAGCTGCTGGAAGAAGCCCGCAAGGGTCTCGGCGGCAAGCCGGTCGCACCGCATTCCGCCAGCAAGCCGACGGTCAATCTCTACAACCGCGGCAAGCCGGCGACGGCGACGGTCACCGGAAATTTCCGTCTCACCGATGCCAATGCCGATTCCGATGTGCGTCACATCATCCTGGATTTCGGCGATCAGCCGTTCCCGGTGCTGGAAGGCCAGAGCATCGGCATCGTCGCGCCCGGCACCGACGCGAACGGCAAACCGCATGTCGCGCGCCTTTATTCGGTGGCAAGTCCGCGCGGCGGCGAGAAACCGAACACCAACAATCTCGCTCTTACAGTGAAGCGCGAGGACAACGGCGTCTGTTCGAATTATCTGTGCGATCTGCCGCGCGGCGCGAAGCTTGAAGTCACCGGTCCGTTCGGCGCCACCTTCCTGATGCCGGACGATCCCGCCGCAAACATCATCATGATCTGCACCGGCACGGGTTCGGCGCCGTTCCGCGGCTTTACCGAGCGCCGTCGCCGCGCCATGCCGGATGCACCGGGACGGTTGCTGCTGTTCTTCGGCGCACGGCGTCCGGAAGAACTGCCGTACTTCGGGCCGTTGCAAAAGGTGCCGGAAAAGCTGCTCGGCAAATACTTCTGCTATTCACGCGTGCCGGATCAGCCGCGCGTCTATGTGCAGGATCGTATTCGCAGCGAGATGGCGCACATCGCCGCGCTGCTGCGTGACGACAAGACCCATGTCTACATCTGCGGATTGAAAGGCATGGAGAGCGGCGTCGATGAAGCCTTCGCCGATGCCTGCCGCGCGGCGTCGATCGATTGGTCGGCGCTGAAACCCGTGATGCGCGAAAGCGGCCGTTACCACGTCGAGACGTATTGAGAGCCTCGTCATTGCGAGGAGCGTTAGCGACGAAGCAATCCAGCTTTATGGGCATGGATTGCTTCGCTTCGTTCGCAATGACGGGTTTCTCAGTCCGGCTGCTTATCGAGCAGCGTCGTGCTGTCCGGCAGTTTCAGCCAGTGATGCCGCTGTGATGCCCAGAACAGAATTTGTGGCGCTTTGAGCGATGCATCGGCAAAACATCCCGCCGCGACAATAATGTCGTTCGGCTCTGCTTCGACATAGCTGAAGACATTGGTGCCGCAATCAGGACAGAAATGTCCCTCGTTCCAGCGCCCGGAATCGCTTCCGCCGCGATAGGCGTTGTGCTTGCCTGAAATCGTCGCCGCGGCGCGCGGAAACACAGCGGCATAGCTGAACGCGCTGCCGCTGCTGCGCTGACATTTGGTGCAACTGCAGGCATAGACGCCGGACGGCTCGCCCTCGGTCGTGACCGAGAGCTGGCCGCACACGCATGCTGCTGTTCGCGTCATGGTCGTTTGCTGTTACTCCCCCGCCACCGGCAGGCTGAGATTGGCGTAGACAATGCCGCCATCGACCGCGATCGAATTGCCGACCACATAGTCGCCGGCGCGCGAGGCGAGATAGATCGCGATGCCCGCCATGTCCTCCGGACGGCCGATGCGCTTCGACGGAATCGCCTTGGCAACGCTGTCGCCATGATCGCGCGCCGCGGTGTTCATGTCGGACTCGAACGCGCCGGGGCAGATCGCCGTGACATTGATGTTGTCATGGATGAGCTTTGCGGCCATGCGGCGGGTCAGATGGATCACCGCCGCCTTGCTCGCCTGATAGGAATAGGTTTCGAGCGGATTGACCGACAGGCCGTCGATCGATGCGATGTTGATGACCTTGCCGGGCTTGTCCTTCGTGGCGGCCGCGCGCAGCGGCTTCGCCAGCGCCTTGGTGAGGAAGAACAGCGACTTGACGTTGAGGTTCATCACCTTGTCCCAGCCGTTCTCCGGGAATTCATCGAACGGAGCGGCCCAGGCCGCGCCCGCGTTGTTGACGAGGATGTCGAGCTTCGGCTCGCGCTTCATGATTTCTTCGGCGAGCTTGTTGCAGCCTTCGACCGTCGACATGTCGATGGGAAGCGCGATGCACTCGCCGTCATAGGCAGCGGTCAGTTCTTTTGCGGTTTCTTCGCAGGGGCCCGCCTTGCGCGCGGTGATGTAGACCTTCGACGCGCCATAGGCGAGAAAGCCGCCCGCGATCATCTTGCCGATGCCGCGCGAACCGCCGGTGACGAGGGCGACACGGCCATTGAGCGAAAACATATCCTTGAACATGGTGCCTCCTGTTGCTTTGGCGGCGATATAGCGCCAGCAGCAAGGAACAAGTCAAGGAATGGCGGAAATGCGATATTCTGTTTGAAACGCGTTCTACGCCGCGTCCACGCGGCGGAAGCCGTTCCACATCGCGGTCGCGGCGCCGGATGTCAGCACTGACAGGAAGCGTGTGGTCTGGTAGTTGCCGTTCAGCGAAATGCGCGGCAGGGCCATGAGGTGGTCGGCGTTCTCGGCGAAGATCATGCCGGGACGCGTGGTCACGGCGGTTGCGAAGCCAAGCTCCTTGGCCATCGCGAACTCGCGCGCGGCCGCCGCGGCCTTGTCTCCATAAGGATAGGCAAAATGCCGCGCGGGCTTTTGCAGATGGTCCTCGATTCGCGCGCGGCTCTCTCGCATCTCGCGCAATGCGCCGGCTTCGGTTTCGCGGGCGAGATAGCAATGACTGACGGTGTGCGCGCCGATGTCGACCAGCGGATCGGCGGAAAATGTCTTCAGTTCATCCCAGGACATGCACAGCTCGCGCGCGATGGCTGAATCGTCCACGCCGTGCTGCGCGCACAGCGCGCTGACTTCGCGCTGCACCTCGGCGTCGCTTCCGAGCGAGCGCAGCCAGTCGTGTGTCTGGTTGAAAGCGTCCTGCTTGGCGGCGGCGTCATGCGCATCGAGCCGCAGCACCGCACCGCCGCGAACGATCTCGATCGTCTCGGCTTTGGCGACCACGCGCTCCAGCGCTTCCCACCACAATCTGCCGGTGCCTTCGGCGAAATCGCTGGCGACATAGACCGTGAACGGCGCGTTGTGGTCGCGCATCACGGGGAGCGCATGGTCGCGGTTGTTGCGATAGCCGTCGTCGAAAGTGAAGCAGGCGAAGCGGCGCGCAAAATCACGCTCAACCATCCGGCGATGCGCTTCATCCATCGACACGATATCCACATCGAGCGCGCGGACATGGGCCAGAACCTCGCGCAGGAAGTCGGGCGTGATTTCCAGATGCCGGTTGGGCTGGAACATGTTGTCGCGCGCCGGGCGAACATGATGCAGCATGAAGATGGTGCCGACGCCCGCCAGGATCGGCCGCAGCACATGGTGCGCGCCGGTGAAATACAGCGCGTCGAGGCCGGCGCGAATGACGTTGTGGCGAAGCTGCTTCATGGCGGCGGGCTCGGGCCGATGATTTCAGGAATCCGGCCCCAAGATGTGGCAGAAACCGTTGAACAAACGGTTATGCGGGTGCTCAAAACAGCCTCCGGCAGGCCCGGAACGGGCCTTCTGCATCCAGCCCGGTTCGGCGGTCATTTCCCGTTTGACACCCTGCCATGGGTTTGTTTTGTCTCCATTCCGTCAGGTGAAGGTCCGGGATGAACCGAATATCCAGTTGGGCAAGAAAATGGTGGCCGGGGTTGATTCCCTTGGGGTTCCTTTGGATCGGCGCGATCTGGACGAATACCTCGCCTCTTGAGACCGATATCGCGTCGCGGGCGACCGCCGCGCTCAAGGACACCATCCTCGACAAGATCCGCATTTCCGTGTCCGGCCGCGATGTCTCGCTGTCGGCGGACGCGTTCTCGGAAGAAGGGCGGCGCAGCGCGGCCTCGCAGGTCGAGGCCGTCGCCGGGGTGCGGCTGCTCGACGACGACACCCGCCTGATCCGCGAAGCCAAGCCATTCGAATGGTCGATCGAGCGCGACGTGGTCAGGATCACGCTCGGTGGGAATGCGCCGTTGCCCGCGAGCAAGGCGCGGCTGGCGGACGCCGCGCGCGCCGCGGCCGCCGGTACCGAGGTATCGGACCGGATGGATCTGGCAAGGGGCGCGCCGCCGCGGTTCGACGCCGCGGCACTGCTGCTGGTCGAACAGATCGGCAAGCTCAAGGACGGCAAGATCACCCTCAGCGACACTGCCGTCAGCCTGACCGGCATGGCGCGCGAAATCGGCAACCGCGAGGCGATCCTGGCGGCGCTGAAAAATCTGCCCGAAGGCTATTCGGTGAAGGAGAACGCCATCAAGGCGCCGCCTTACATCTTCCGCGCCAACAAGGACCCCGTCGCAAATACCGTCACGCTCGAAGGGTATGTGCCCGACAACAACGTTCATGCCGCCATTGTCGCGGCGGTCGGCCGCAAGTTCTTCGCCGAAAAGCTGGTGGACAATCTGAAGGCGAGCGCCGGTGCGCCGCAGGGATTCCAGAACGCGGCGGTGGCCGCGCTCGGCGCGCTGTCGCGGGTTTCGACCGGCTCGCTGACGATCTCGGATCGTGAGGTGAAGCTGTCGGGCGATGCGCTCTATGCTGTTGCAGCGGATCAGATTCGCGGCGGCATCGGCGGTGAGTTGCCGCAGGGCTGGAGCGTAAAGGCGGATGTCTCGGTCAAGCCGGTGGCCAGCGCTGTTGATCCGACCGTTTGCCAGCAACTGTTTTTCGAACTGCTGGGCAAGGCGAAGATCAGGTTCGAGTCCGGCCGCGCCACCATCGACAAGGATTCCATGGGGCTGCTCGACAAGCTCATCGAAACCGCCCTGCGCTGTCCGACCGCCAACATCGAGGTGGCCGGCCACACCGACAGCGACGGCGACAACACCTCCAATATGGCGCTGTCCGAAAAGCGCGCGCAGGCGGTGTCGGAGTATCTGATCAAGGCTGGACTGCCGCCGGACCGGTTGAAGGCCGTGGGCTACGGCAGTTCGCAGCCGGTTGCCGCCAACGATACCGACGACGGCAAGGCCAAGAACCGGCGCATCGATTTCGTGGTGAAATGAGCATGATTTATCTTGCGATGTTCAACTGGGGTTGGGTGCTGGCGTCAGCCGTGGTCGGCCTTGCAATGGGATGGATCGCGGTGGTCCATCGCGGGCGCGGCTGGTCCACGATGACGCTGCGCAAGGTCGCGGTGCTGGTCGCAGCGCTCGTCCTGGCGTCGGTGTTTCATCTGGCGCCGGGCCGGGCCGGATACTGGCTCGACCTCGGTCTCGTCATGTTCGCCGCTTATGTTCTCGGTTGCGCGGTCGGCTCGTGGCTCCGCAGTCTTGTGGTCGCGCGGCACACCGCCGCAGGCTGAAGCAAGATGGCAGGCGGCCTGACACGGCATTTCCGGATGTTCGGCCATTACAATGCGTGGGCCAATGCGCGGCTCTATGAGGCCGCCGGTCGTCTCGGCGACGCCGACTACCGGGCCGATCGCGGCGCCTTCTTCAAGTCGGTCCACGGCACGCTGAATCATCTGCTGGCAACGGATCGCATCTGGATGAAGCGGTTCACCGGCGAAGGCGACGCGCCGGACCGGCTCGACGCGATCCTGTTCGACACGTTCGGTGCGCTTCGTGCGGCCCGGGTGGCGGAAGATGCCCGGATCGTGGCCTATGTTGACGGTCTGGATGACGCGCGCGTTGCGGGAACGATTTCCTATCGGCGCGTCTCGAGCCCCGAGCATTTCGTGCAGGAACTGGCTCCCGCGCTGGCGCACTGGTTCAACCACCAGACCCATCATCGCGGCCAGACTCATGCGCTTTTGACAGGGCTTGGACAGCCGGGTCCCGAACTGGACCTGCTGTTTTTTCAGCGCGAGCAGATCAAATCGGCGTCATCGCGCTGACATGGTGGCGACACCGTTGCGGTGCAATGGATGGCGGTAGTGTCTCAGTATTCTTAACGTGACTTATGGCTCGCAAATGGGCTCAAATTGGCGATACCGGCTCTCGCGGTCGCCGCGCCGGTCTGCTAGGACAGCACGAGGGATAGTGCGCTTGATCGAATTTTGAGGTCTGGATGCTGGAGACACTGCGCGGGGCCATCGCGTACATGCGCGAGAAGCAAATCCTGCACAAGATTGGTGTTGCGATCAGCATCGCGATCATCGCGACCGCTTGCTACATCCTCTATCACATGCTCGAGGGCCTCGATGTCGACGACCTCTACGAAGCACTGCGCGGCACCGAAATCCGCACCATCGTCCTCGCCGGCCTCTGCGTCGCGGCCGGTTACTTCACGCTGACGTTCTACGACCTGTTCGCGCTGCGCGCCATCGGGCGCGATGAGGTGCCTTACCGGGTTGCCGCCTTTGCCGGATTCACCAGCTACTCGATCGGCCACAATGTCGGGGCCAGCGTCTTTACCGGCGGCGTGGTGCGATATCGGGTCTATTCGGCGTGGGGTCTGTCGGCGGTCGATGTCGCCAAGGTTTGCTTTCTCGCCGGGCTGACGTTCTGGCTCGGCAACGCCGCCGTGCTCGGACTTGGCGTCGCCTATCATCCGGAAGCAGCCGCCTCCATCGACAAGCTGCCGGTCTGGCTCAACCGCGTCGCGGCCATCGGTATCCTGCTTGCCCTGTGTGCGTATGTCATCTGGGTCTGGATGAAGCCGCGCGAAGTCGGCCGCGGAAGCTGGAGCGTATTTCTTCCCGGCGGGCCGTTGACGCTGCTGCAGATCGTGATCGGGATCGTCGATCTCGGGTTCTGTGCGCTGGCGATGTACATTCTGGTGCCGGATGAACCTCATGTCGGGTTCATCGTGGTCGCGGTGATCTTCGTCTCGGCGACGCTGCTCGGTTTCGCCAGCCATTCGCCGGGCGGCCTCGGTGTATTCGATGCCGCGATGCTGGTGGGCCTGTTTCAGTTCGACCGGGAAGAGCTTCTGGCCGGCATGCTGCTGTTCCGGGTGCTTTATTATCTCGTCCCGTTCATTATTTCTGTCATCTTGCTCTCGCTTCGAGAGCTTATTGTCGGTCTTCGGGCGAAGCGAGTCTCAGCGGCCCTGAAACGGCTCGACGACGCGGCGAAGTCTCCGTCGGCCAAGGGGCCGCCTCAGGGATCGCGGTCACCGGTCTCCTAGGGCGGGCTGGCGTCAGCTCGTACGAGAGCGAAACAGGTACGGCGCATGACGATGACGTCTCCAAATTCCGGTTTTGCTCCGTGGTCGGATCGGCTGCGGCGGTCGGCGATCATTCTGATCGCGACGGCGCTTGGCCTCGCGGCTTCGGTGATGTTCGGCGGCCTGACGCTGCCGCAGGCCGGACTGGTGTTTGTGGTGATCGGGGGTGCGGCACTTGTGCCATGGCATCTGCATCAATCCGTTCCGGCGAACGAAGACTTGATCGGCGCGCGGCCCGCGGAAACGCCGGTGGTGCAGGCGCTGGTCGGCGGGATGCCCGATGCAGCCGTGCTGCTCGACCGCGCCGGGCGCGTGCTGCATTTCAACACCGCCGCAGCGCAACTGGCGCCGGCTCTGCGCAAGAACGAACTGGCGCTGTTCGCGCTGCGCTCTCCCGAGATCATCGCGGCGCTGCGCGAAGCCATCGCCACCCGTCAGCCGCAGCGCGCCAGCTATGTGGATCGCGTTCCGATCGACCGCTGGATGGAATTGATCGTGACGCCGCTGCTGTTGCCGACGGCATTCGGCGGCAGTGAATATTGCATTCTGATGACATTCCAGGATCAGACGCCGCTGCGCCGGGTCGAGGAAATGCGCGCCGACTTCGTCGCCAATGCGAGCCACGAATTGCGCACCCCGCTCGCAGCGCTGTCGGGATTCATCGATACGTTGCAGGGGCCGGCGCGCGAGGATGCCAAGGCGCGCGAACGGTTTCTCGGCATCATGCACGCGCAGGCGACGCGCATGGCGCGGCTGATCGACGATCTCTTGTCTCTGTCGCGGGTCGAGCTCAGCGCGCATGTGCGGCCCGAAAAGCTGGTCGACGTGGTGCCGCTGGTGCGTCAGGTGGTCGATGGGCTGGAGCCGCTGGCGAGCGAGCGTCAGGTTGCCATCGATGTCGAACTTCCTCATGAGCCGGTTGTCGTCGCCGGCGACAACGAGGAATTGCTGCGCCTGCTGGAAAACCTGATCGAGAACGGCCTCAAGTACGGCGCATCCGGCGGACGCGTCGTGGTGTCACTGACCGAACCTGCGCCAAATGATGCCGGCGAAATTCGCCTCGCGGTGCGCGACTTTGGTCCTGGTATCGCGCCGGAGCATTTGCCGCGCCTGACCGAGCGGTTCTATCGCGTCGATGTCGGCGACAGCCGTGCGCAGGGCGGCACCGGACTGGGCCTGTCGCTGGTCAAGCACATCCTCAACCGTCATCGCGGGCGGCTCCTGATCGAGAGCGTTCCAGGTCACGGCGCGACCTTCACCGCATGCTTTCCGACGACGAAGACTCCTGCGGGCGACAAGATTGCAGCGAAAGAGTAAGGGCGATTCAGTCCGGCGCATTTTCGCCGCACGATCATAAAGCCGCCTTTTGCGGCAAGGTTCGTCGCCACTTCGCAACAAAAAAGCCTCATCGGATCGATGAGGCTTTTTCGCTATTTATGAAAGGATTTCGGCTTACTTCGTGCTCGGCCGCGAGGTGCGGCGGCGATCGGAGGCCGGCTGATAGGCAACGCGCGAGTGATGCGCGCAGTATGGCAGGCTGGTCAGCGACTTGCCGCCGCAAAAGAAGAAATCCGGGCTGCCCGGATCGCCGACAGGCCAGTGGCAAGTGTTCTCGTTGAGCTCCAGCAGGCTGAGGCGCTGGCTCATCGGCACCACGTTGTCATAGGCGATCGGATCCGGCTCGGCTTCGACCTCAAAGGCGTGGGCCAGCGCGGTGTTACCGCGCGACACCGGACGGCTGATCCGCATCATATGCTGCGCCGGACGCACCTTGCGCTGCCGGGGCGCCGCGGAAGACGGGCTCTTGGCCCGGCCGGAGAGACCCAGCCGGTGCACCTTGCCGATCACGGCATTGCGGGTGATATTTCCGAGCTCGGCAGCGATCTGGCTTGCCGAAAGCCCGGCTTCCCAAAGCTTTTTCAACTGTTCAACGCGATCGTCGGTCCAGCTTATTACCGTCATCGCACTCTTCCTTTTGATATCGCGCCGGCCATTTTCGACGCGGCGTCGCGATTGCAAACCGTCCAAAATCCCTGTCGGCAGAATCCCTTAGCCCTCGCCGGTTGCATGAAAAGCGACCGGGCGTTTACGCCGTACCGAAGACAATCGAGGATCAGAACCGCCGCACGAGATGTCGTACCCAACGACAGGAATGCTACAATATGGCGTGACTCACGCGCAAGAGTCGGGCATGCCGCGTCCACATGTTCCAGCCAAAAATCAAATAAATTCGATCTTTATGCGATGCTGCAAATCGCGGCTTTCTTGACCGCGCAGGCAGTTTCAACGCTGGAACAGGTGCAAAAACGCCGGAATATGCTTCAGTTGAAGCAGCAAACGGGCTTCCGCTGCGGCCCGCAGAAGGGCCCGCGTGGATTGACACAACAGGGTCCACCAATAGAATAACCGCCACGTGCCGCCTTTTTCGGGCGGCACGTTTCGTTTCCGGGGCAGGCAACTGAGCGACGAGCGCTGATGCGGTCGCGCCGCTGCTGACCCCTCACCATCGATCAGGTCGCCATGAGCCAAAGTGTCAAACCGCATCTCGACTCTCACATGTTGCCGGTTTTTGCCCGCGCCGACGTCGCTTTCGAGCGCGGCGAGGGGCCATGGCTGATCGCGACCAATGGCGACCGCTATCTCGACTTCACCAGTGGTGTGGCGGTGAATGCGCTCGGTCATGCGCATCCGCACCTGGTCGCTGCCGTGCAGGAACAGGCCGCGAAGCTGTGGCACGTCTCGAACCTTTTCACGATTCCGGAAGGTGAGCGGCTGGCGACGCGGCTTTGCGACGCGAGCTTTGCCGACGTGGCGTTCTTCTGCAATTCCGGCGCGGAGGCGATGGAAGCGTGCATCAAGATGGCGCGCAAGTTTCAGGCGGTGAACGGCCATCCGGAGCGGTATCGGCTGATCACGTTTGAAGGTGCATTTCACGGACGCACGCTTGCGACGCTCGCGGCCGGCGGGCAGCAGAAATATCTCGAAGGTTTCGGGCCGCGGGTCGAAGGTTTCGATCAGGTGCCGCTCGGCGATCTTGAGGCCGTGAAGAAGGCAATCGGTCCCGAGACGGCGGGTGTCATCATCGAGCCATGGCAGGGCGAAGGCGGCGTGCGCGCGGCCGACCCTTCTTTCTTCCGCGCGTTGCGGCAGCTTTGCGACGACAACAAGCTCGTTCTGGTATTCGACGAAGTACAGACCGGCATGGGTCGTACGGGCAGCCTCTTCGCTTACGAGAAGACCGGCGTTGAGCCCGATATCATGGCGCTGGCAAAGGCGCTTGGCGGCGGCTTTCCGATCGGTGCGTGTCTGGCCACGGCGGCCGCCGCTGCGGGCATGACCCCGGGCACCCACGGCTCGACGTTCGGCGGCAACCTGCTTGCAGTGGCCGCAGCCAACGCCGTGCTCGATGTGATGCTAGCACCGAAGTTTTTTGAGAATGTGCAGCGTTCGTCGCTGTTGCTGAAGCAGAAACTGGCGTCGATCATCGACCGCTATCCCGACGTTGTCGATGAAGTCCGCGGCGATGGCCTGCTGATCGGCCTGAAAGCGGTTGTGCCTGCCGGTGATCTCGTCGCAGCGCTTCGCAGCGAAAAGCTGCTCACCGTCGGCGCCGGCGAGAACGTCGTGCGATTGCTGCCGCCGCTGATCGTCACCGAGGCTGAGATCGAGGATGCGGTGTCACGTGTCGAGCGTGCTTGCGCCAAGCTGACCCGAACGCCCGCGCGGCGCGAGGCGGTGTGATGAGCAAGTCTCCCCGACATTTCCTCGACCTGTTCGACGTGCCGACCAGGGACTTGCGGACGATCCTCGACGCCAGCATGGCGATGAAGAAGAAGCGCAAGGCCGGGGACATTTCCGACAGGCCGCTGGACGGCAAGACGCTTGCGATGATCTTCGACAAGCCGTCGACGCGTACCCGTGTGTCGTTCGATGTCGGCATGCGCCAGCTCGGCGGCGAAGCCATCATGCTGACCGGCGCTGAGATGCAGTTGGGCCGCGGTGAAACCATCGCCGATACCGCGCGCGTGCTGTCACGCTTCGTCGATGCGATCATGATCCGCATTCTCAACCACGAGGCGCTGGCCGAACTCGCGGCGCACGCAACCGTGCCCGTGATCAACGGTCTGACCCGGCGGTCGCATCCCTGTCAGGTGATGGCCGACGTGATGACCTTCGAGGAGCATCTCGGCCCGATCAAGGGACGCACGGTGGCCTGGACCGGCGACGACAACAACGTGCTGGCGTCGTGGGCGCATGCCGCGGAGCGGTTTGGATTCAACCTTCGTGTTGCGACGCCGCCGGAGCTGGCGCCCAACAAGCTGCTGAAAGACTGGATCAAGGCGGCAGACGCGCCGGTCGTGCTCGGCACCAAACCCGAGGAAATGGTGCGCGGCGCCGATTGCGTGGTCACCGACACCTGGGTCTCGATGGGCGACAAGGAAGGCGAGCATCGCCATAACGTGCTGAGGCCCTATCAGGTCAATGAGAAGCTGATGTCGCTGGCCAACCCCGGCGCCATCTTCATGCACTGCCTGCCGGCACATCGCGGCGAGGAAGTCACCGATGAAGTGATCGACGGCCCGCAGTCGGTGGTGTTCGACGAGGCGGAAAATCGTCTGCACGCGCAAAAGGGCATTCTGGCCTGGTGCCTGCACGCGATCGGCTAGGCCTGATCACAAAACGGATTGTCGAAAGGTTGTGCTCCGCGCGAAATAGCCCTTGTTCGCGGCGTTCCGGCGGGTTCTCCGCTGGCTTGTGTTCCCGATCCACTCCCTTTTTTGCGGAACAAGCCACCCTATATTGTGCGGACACTTCGCTTGATCCATCATTGCCCTGGGGCCGGAAGTCAGACCGTCATGGTTTGTGCTTTTCGCTGCGGCAATTCGTTTCCTTGAAAAGAATGCGTCCGACATGACTCTCGAAAGCCAAATCCGTGCTCCCTCCGCAACGCCGGTGGATGATGCTGTGCTGCCCTTTGAAGTCAGCGCGCTGGATGTGCGCGGCCGGTTGGCGAAGATGGGCCCGACGCTCGACGAGATTTTGACCAAGCACGACTATCCGGCTCCGGTCGGCAAGCTGCTTGGCGAAGCCATCGTGCTCACAACACTGCTCGCTTCGACGCTCAAGTTCGATGGCCGCTTTATTTTGCAGACCAAGACCGATGGTCCTGTGTCGATGATCGTCGTTGATTTTCAGGCGCCGAACCGGCTGCGTGCCTATGCGCGTTTCGATGCAAGCAGGCTGAAGTCCGGCCAGGACTCCGCGGCGCTGCTCGGCCACGGGCATCTTGCCATGACCATCGATCAGGGTGCCGAGATGAGCCGCTATCAGGGCCTCGTTGCGCTGGAAGGTGGCAATCTGGAAGACGCCGCGCATGAATATTTCCTCCGTTCGGAGCAGATTCCGACGCGGGTGCGGCTCGCGGTCGGTGAGGAATTCCGCAGTGGTGACGGTCCGAAACACCGGTGGCGCGGCGGCGGCATGCTGATGCAGTTCCTGCCCAAGGCGCCCGAGCGCGCGCGTCAGCCCGACCTGCATCCCGGCGATGCCCCCGAGGGCGCGGTCAAGCATGACCTGCCGGAAGACGATGCGTGGGCCGAGAGCCGGTCGCTGTTCGGTACCATCGAGGATGTCGAACTGATCGATCCCGATCTGTCGGGCGAGCGTTTGCTGTTCCGGCTGTTTCACGAGCGCGGAGTCCGGGTGTTTCCGACGCAGGCAGTGCGCGCGCAGTGCTCATGCTCGCGCGATGCCGTGGCCGGAATGCTGAAAAGTTTCACCCCGCAGGATCGCGCCGACATGGTCGAAAACGGCAAGGTGGTCGTGACCTGCGAGTTCTGCAGTTCGGTATATGAGTTCACGCCGGATGAAGCGGGCGTCGAGCCGGTGTCCAATCAGGGGGCGGCTGACTAGAGGCTGGGCCGGTCTCGCGGCTGCCGGCCGTTGCTTATGGATGCTCTAGTTCAGCGTCCGCTTGTAGCTCGGACTGTCGAGCGAGAACGCCGGGATGTCGATATCGAACGGCTCGCCGTTTTCGGTTACCATCTGATAGCTGCCGGTCATGAATCCGGATGGTGTCTGAAGCGGCACCCCGCTGGTGTACTCGAACCGTTCACCCGGCTCGAGTACCGGCTGTTCTCCGACCACACCCTCGCCGTTGACTTCCTGGCTGCGGCCGGCGCCATCGGTAATGATCCAGTGACGCCTCTTGAGCTGGACGGTTTCGCTCCCCGAATTGACGATGGCGATCGTGTAAGCCCAGAAAAAACGGCCGTCTTCAGCCGACGAGCGTTCGGGCAGGAAGCTCGGCTCGACGATGACTTCAATCTGGCGGGTCACGGCGCGATACATGGTGTCCGTCCACAATGGGTTACAGAATAGCAGACCTCTCATCCCTTGCGTAGGCACCAATAATTGATGCTTGCGGCGGCCTGTCCAGGATACGACATCGTACCGATCTTTGTTTCAACAACGTTGCCATCCAGCATTCTTCCGGGCGCCGGTCCAATGGAATGCTTGCAATTTGCGGGCCGGTTTGATCTTCCGTAGGATCATGACAAGCGCCTGCCACTTCGAATGGAACCGGATGAAACGGACTTGACCGGATGACGCTCGTGACCACCGAGATGACCGATCAGGCTGTTGCGAAAGCGCCTGCTGCAAAGGCCGTTGCGCTTCCGGTTGCCGCCGGCGAACGCGAGCTGCGCCTCGATCTCTTTCGAGGTATGGCGCTGTGGCTGATCTTCATCGACCATCTTCCGCCGAACATTCTGACCTGGTTCACCATCCGCAACTACGGCTTCAGTGACGCCACCGAGATCTTCATTTTTATCTCGGGCTACACTGCGGCATTCGTATACAGCCGCGCGATGCTTGATCGCGGCTTCGTGGTGGCGAGTGCGCGCATCTTCAAGCGCGTGTGGCAAATCTACGTGGCGCACGTTTTCCTGTTTACAATCTATCTCGCAGAAATCTCTTACATCGCGACGCGGTTCGAGAACCCGCTCTACGCGGAAGAAATGGGCATTCTGGATTTCCTCAAGCAGCCCGACGTCACGATCGTTCAGGCGTTGTTGCTGAAATTCCGGCCCGTCAATATGGACGTGCTGCCGCTTTACATCGTGCTCATGATTTTCCTGCCGGGGATCATCTGGCTGATGCAGCGCAAGGCGGATCTGGCGCTGTCACTCTCGGTCCTGCTCTATGCCCTGACCTGGCAATTCGACTGGTATCTTCCCGCTTATCCAAACGGCTTCTGGGCTTTCAATCCGTTCGCCTGGCAGTTGCTGTTCGTATTCGGGGCCTGGTGCGCGCTCGGTGGCGCAAAGCGCATGGCGCGCATTTTGTCCTCGCGCATTACGCTCTGGCTCTGCATTGGCTATCTTGTGTTTGCGTTCTGCGTCACGCTGACCTGGCACGTTCCGCAGCTCAACATTTTCATGCCGCGCTGGCTGGAAAGCTGGATGTATCCGATCAACAAGACCGATCTCGATGTTCTCCGCTTTGTGCATTTTCTGGCGCTGGCGGCGATTACGGTCCGCGTGCTTCCGAAGGATTGGCCGGGTCTGAGATCGCCGTGGCTTCGCCCGGTGATCCGGTGTGGTCAGCATTCTCTGGAGATATTCTGTCTCGGCGTCTTCCTCGCATTCGCGGGTCATTTTGTTCTGGCCGAAGTGTCCGGCGGAGCATGGATGCATTTCTTAGTCAGCGTCGCCGGGATTGTCATCATGTCAGCGGCCGCATGGCTATTTTCGTGGTACAAGAGCGAAATAGGCAAGGGCGACAAACGCGCAAAAAGCGCTGATGCCGATGCCGACCTCGCCGGAGGCGGGTCATGAGAGCGTTACTGGTTGCAGGTCTGTTCGCGTCTGTCCTGATGGCTGCTCCGGCGCGCGCCGAGGACGGTCCGGGCTGTACTGTGCCCGCATATCTCCTGACGACGGAAAGCCCACTTCCGAAGGTCGCAAACGCGATCAAGACCAAGAAGCGTCTGGATATCCTTGTGGTCGGCAGCGGCTCTTCAGCGCTACCTGGCTCTGACGGTGCGAACATGTCTTATCCGGCACGTTTGGAGTCCGCTTTGCGCGAAGCATTGGCTGGCGTCACTGTCAATGTCAGGACCGACCTGCGGCCCAAGAAAACAGCCGCGGAAGCCGCGCAGGGTTTTGGCCAGATGATCGACAAGCTGCCGGCGGATCAAAAGCCGGATCTGGTGATCTGGCAGACCGGCACGGTCGATGCGATACGCGCGGTTGATCCTGACGATTTCCGCGCCGCGTTGGATAGCGGGGTTGAGGCACTGCAGAAAGCAGGCCCCGATGTGCTCTTGATGAATCTCCAATACAACCCACGTATGGAGACGATGCTGTCGGTTGGTCCCTATATCGATACGATACGGGTCGTCGCACAGCAGCATGAAGTGCCGATATTCGACCGGTTTTCGATCATGCGTCACTGGAGCGATGCCGGCGATTTTGATCTTTTCGGTTCAGCCCACGGATATGGAATGGCGAAGCGTGTGCATGACTGTATCGGCCGGTCGCTGGCCGCGATGGTCGTGGAAGCGTCGCGCATTAATCCGGCTGAGCTCAGGATTCAACGTTGATGAATTTTTATGGTCGTTTGGCGATTGCCGCCATGGCGGGCGCTATGACGTGGGGATTACCCGCCGTCTCCCCTGTACGAGCCCAGGTGCCCGACGCGCCCCAGCAGAAGGGTCTCGGAACAAAAGCTATCGAAGCGGCGAAGACTGTGGCCAAGGGTGCCGGGGATATTCTCACCCGCGTGCCGTGTCTGCCCGCCAAGGGATTGAAGGACGTTCCGGGTTCGCTGCCGCGCGTTGCGCGGCGGATCGCTGCGGGCGAGCCGGTGACCATCGTGGCTTTCGGCTCATCGACCACGGTCGGTTTCGGCACGTCAGCGGCCTACAATTATCCCAGCCGTCTTGCGGATCAGTTGCGCCGCAAGTTTCCGACCGCCGACATCAGTGTCATCAATCGCGGTATGGGCGGGCAGGATGCGCCCGAAATGATGAAGCGGTTCGATGTCGCCGTTCTCGATGCAGACCCTGATCTCGTGATCTGGCAGCTCGGCACCAACGCCGTGGTCAAGGGCAACGCCAGCGACATCGCGGCGACGGCTGCGCTGGTGGAGGACGGCATCGCGCGCCTTCAGGCCAGGGGGATCGATGTCGTGCTGATCGATCCGCAATACGTTCCGGCGGTTGCCGAGAAAACCGAGAACGCGAGCCGGATGGTCAAACTGCTCGGCGATGTCGCCAAGCTCAAGAACATCTCGGTGTTTCCGCGCTTCGATGTCATGCGGCAATGGCACGAGGACGAAAAAATGCCGTTCGACAAGTTCGTGATCGGCGACGGCCTGCACATGAACGACTGGGGCTACGCGTGCTTCGCCCAGTTGCTCGGCGACACCATCATCAAGTCGGTCGGACAGGTGAAGGCCGGCGTCAACATTCCGGCAAACGTGATGACCTTCCGGCCGATGTAAGGCTTAGATCGTCAGCCTGCCTTCGATGCACGTCTGCGTCTCGCCGCCGATCCAGATGTCGTGACCATCACGCGCGGCGTAAACGCGGCCCTCTCGTCCAAGCACGGTGCCCTGGCTTGCGACGTATGCAGCGGGCGCAAGTCCTGCGGACATCAGCCATTGCGCGAGACCGGCATTCAGGCTGCCCGTGACGGGGTCTTCGGTCGCGCGGTTGGATATGAATGCGCGAACCTCGAAGAAGGCGTCCTTGCCGTCGCGCAAAGGGTCCCATGGCGCGACCACGCCGAGCTTCAGGTTCCCAAGCACCGGATAGTCCGGTTTCAGCGACAGGATTTCCGTGCGCGATGTCAGCATCACCGCCACCCAGCCGGGGCCGTTGTCGATCCACTGCGCCGCCTTGATGGCCTCCCGGCGAAATTGCAGGCCGCGCGCGATCTGATCGAGAATGTCGCTTTCGACATCGCCGGTCCGGCGCAGCGGAGGGGCGGCAAATGCCAGCCTGTTCCCGTCGCGCCTGATTTTGATGAGGCCCGCACCGCATTCCTGAACGACATGCGCCTGCCCGGCAGTATTCCCGAGGCTCAACCAGACGTGACAACTGCCGAGCGTTGGATGGCCTGCGAACGGCAACTCGCCTGAGGGCGTAAAAATCCGCAGGCGATAATCGGCCTCTGCCGTCGTAGGCTTCAGGAGAAAGGTGGTTTCGCTCAGATTCGTCCAGTTCGCGAGCGAAGCCATGGCGTCGTCGGAAAGTCCGTCGGCGCCAATGACCACGGCAAGCGGATTACCCTTGAGCCGCTTGCCGGTGAAAACATCGACCTGCTGGAACGAAAATGTACTCATGGAATATCCAGCGCGCTTCTGTCTTAGGCTTTCTCCAGCGCCGCGTTCAGATCCTCGATCAGGTCGTCCTTGTGCTCCAGTCCCGCCGAGAAGCGGATGAAGCCTTCACTGATGCCAAGTTCGGCGCGCGCCTCCGGCGTCAGCCGCTGATGCGTCGTGGTCGCCGGATGGGTGACGATGCTTTTGGAGTCGCCAAGGTTATTGGAAATCCGCGCCAGCTTCAGCGCGTTCAACGTGCGGAACGCCGCGGCCTTGCCGCCCTTGACCTCGAAACCGATCAGGGTCGAACCCGCGCGCATCTGTTTCTTCACGATGGCGGCTTGCGGATGATCGGCGCGACCCGGATAGATCAGCCGCGAGATCTTCGGATGTTTGGCCAACGCATCGGCGATCGCTGCCGCGCTTTCGGTTTGCGCCTTCACGCGAATGCTCAGCGTCTCAAGGCCTTTCAGCAGCACCCATGCGTTGAATGGAGACATCGCAGGTCCGGTCTGGCGCAGGAACGTGTGGATGTGCTCCTGAATGAAAGCCTCCGACGACAGGATGATGCCGCCGAGACAGCGGCCCTGGCCGTCGATGTGCTTGGTCGCAGAATAGACCACGACGTCGGCGCCGAGGGTCAGCGGGCTTTGCCAGATCGGTGTGGCGAACACGTTGTCCACGATCAGCCGCGCGCCGCCGCGATGGGCGATCTCGGCGACAGCGCCGATGTCGACCACATCGAGGGTCGGATTGGTCGGGCTTTCGAGGAAGCACGATTTGGTGTTCGGGCGCATCGCCTTCTGCCACTGGTCAAGATCGTGACCATCCACCAGTGTGGATTCGATGCCGTAGCGCGGCAGCAGATCTTCCACGACATAACGGCACGAACCGAACAGCGCTTTCGCTGCGACCACATGATCGCCTGATTTCAACGGAGCGAGGATCGCGGTGGTGACCGCCGCCATGCCGGTCGCGGTGGCGCGCGCGGCCTCTGCGCCTTCGAGTTCGATCATGCGCTGCTCGAACATCGATACGGTCGGATTCGAAAACCGCGAATACAGGAAGCCGGGGTCCGCGCCGGTGAAGCGCGCTTCGCACTGTTCGGCAGTGTCGTAGATGAAACCCTGCGTCAGGAACAACGCTTCGGAGGTTTCGCCGTACTGCGAGCGCAGCGTGCCTGAATGCACGAGGCGGGTTTCCGGGCGATAATTGCGGGTCTGGGACGGCGGCTTGCTTGGGGAAGCATTGGCCGCGGGTGTTTTGGTCTCGGACATGTGCACTCCATCGTGGCCACCTCGCGATGGACACAAAAAAACCGGCCTGGAAAATCTTTCCACAAGCCGGGATCACACTGTCCCCGGCCTGTTTAGCGAGTTATTTAACGTGGCTGCAAGCCGGCCGGCTCAAATGACCACGGGATAAGTCCTAGGCTTAATCCCGCATGCTCTTTCCGTCAAGCACCCCATCGGATAACCGATAAAATGCTTGTTTTGCTGGATCAGCCGATAGCCGAGGATTACCCCGTGGCCTTCACAATTGCCCCCGACGCGACAGGAATTCTGCCTGACCGCATGATCGCGGCGATGGCCGATGCAGGCCTGATCCTGCCGGAATATCCCTTCGTTGAAAGCCAGATCCAGCCCGCCAGTCTCGACCTGCGCCTCGGTGCGATTGCCTACCGCGTGCGCGCCAGCTTCCTGCCGGGACCGGACATGACGGTGGCGCAGCGTATCGATGAGCTCAAGCTGCACGAGATCGATCTGTCCGATGGCGCGGTGCTGGAAACCAACTGCGTCTATATCGTGCCGCTGCTGGAAAGCCTGGCGCTGCCGCCGGCGATTCAGGCTGCGGCAAATCCGAAAAGCTCCACCGGCCGCCTTGATGTTTTCACCCGCGTGATCGCCGACGGCACGCGGCGCTTCGACATGATCGCGCCCGGCTATCATGGCCCGCTCTATGCGGAGATCAGCCCCAAGACATTCCCGGTCTTGTTGCGCGAAGGATCGCGGCTTTCGCAGATTCGTTTCCGCACGGGCCATCCTCTGCTCGATGGCGATGAACTGGAGGCGCTGCATGAAGCCGAGCGTCTGGTCGACAGCGACGAAGCCGATCTCGCCGGCGGTGTGGCCTTAAGCGTTGATCTGTCCGGTGAAGGCTCGGATGGTTTTGTCGGCTATCGCGCCAAACGCCATACCGGCGTGGTCGATGTCGATCGCCGTGCCGGATACACCGTGGGTGAGTTCTGGGAGCCGATCCGCGCGCGGCCGGATCGCAGCCTGATCCTCGATCCCGGCGAGTTCTACATTCTCGCCTCGAAGGAAGCGGTGCAGGTGCCGCCGGATTTTGCCGCCGAGATGGTGCCGTTCGATCCGCTGGTCGGCGAATTCCGCGTCCACTATGCAGGCTTCTTCGATCCCGGCTTCGGTTATGCAGGCGCAGGCGGGCAGGGCTCGCGCGCGGTGCTGGAAGTGCGCTCGCGCGAAGTGCCGTTCATTCTCGAACACGGCCAGATCGTCGGGCGTCTTGTGTATGAAAAGATGCTGTCGCGCCCCGATGCGCTGTATGGCCAGCGCATCGCATCGAATTATCAGGGGCAGGGCCTGAAGCTCTCGAAGCATTTCCGGACCTAGCGGTCGGGTTCCGCTCTGCGGATTACGTCCCCTCGCGGCACATTTCACCCATGCCGCCATTGGCTTCCGGCCAGCTTGCCGCGGGCATCCAAATACCGGATCATTCCTGAAAACAACGGGAGCGATCCCGGCAGGGGTGAAAACGCCATGGTTGCCGCCGCAAAAACTCCGCCCGCTGAGACATCAGCTTCGACATCCGGGTTCGGTCTGATCGCGCCCGACACGTCGGGCATGAATTTCTATCGCGCCGATCCGGTCCTCGCCGATCTGCTGCGCATTCATCTTCCCGCCGCGTTGTTTCAACACATCGAGCCCCATCTGGACCGGCTTGGCTCGCTCGCCGGTGGTCATCTCGATGAATGCGCGCGCCTCGCCGACAAGCATGGCCCGGTGCTGCATCAGCGCGACCGCTTCGGCAACGACCGGCAATGGATCGAGTATCATCCGGCCTATCGCGAACTCGAGCGCGCCGCCTATGGCGAATTCGGCATCCATGCGATGTCGCATCGCAAGGGTATTCTCGGCTGGGCCGACACTTATCCGGCCGTCGCCAAGCATGCCTTCACGTTTCTGTTCAATCAGGCGGAGTTCGGGCTTGGCTGTCCGATCAATGTCACCGACGGCGCGGCGCGTCTGTTGTCGCGGTTTGGCGACGACGCACTGAAAGCAAAGTATCTCGACGGCCTCACGCAAACCGACATGTCAAAGCTGACCCAGGGCGGCCAGTTCATGACCGAGAAGGAGGGCGGTTCGGACGTCGGCAAGCTGACCACCAGAGCGGTGCAGGACGGCGGTCACTGGCGGCTCTACGGTGAAAAATGGTTCTGCTCGAACGCCGATGCAAAGATGGTGATGCTGCTGGCGCGGCCGGAAGGCGCGGTCGGCGGCACCCAGGGCGTCGGCCTGTTTCTCATGCCGCGTGAACTCGACGATGGTTCGCCCAACCACTACCGCATCGTCCGCCTCAAGGACAAACTCGGCACCCGCTCGATGGCGTCGGGCGAGATCAAGCTTGAAGGTGCGATTGCTTACGCTGTCGGCCGTCTCGATCGCGGCTTCGTGCAGATGGCCGAGATGGTCAACTGGTCGCGGCTGTCCAACGGCGTCAAGTCGGCGGCATTGATGCGGCGCGCGCACCATGATGCGAATACGGTTGCCAACAACCGCGTGGTGTTTGGCCGCCGCATTATCGATATGCCGCTGGCGCGCCGGCAGTTGATGAAGATCATGCTCGCGACCGAGCAGGCGGTATCGATGAGCTTCGTCACGGCCGATGCATTGGATCGCGCCGAAGCCGGCAGTCAGGACGCCGCGGCATTGCTGCGCGTGCTGACGCCGACGCTGAAGTATCGCGCCACGCGCGATGCCCGAAAGGTTTGCGGCGAGGCAATGGAGATGCGCGGCGGCATCGGTTACATCGAAGAGTTCGCGACGCCGCGGCTATTGCGCGACGCGCATCTCGGTTCGATCTGGGAAGGCACCGGCAACATCGTTGCGCTCGATACGCTCAAGCGTGCGGTCGGCCGTCACGGAGCAGAAGCTGCGCTGGGCGCCGATCTGCATGCGCGGATCGACGATGCGCCCGGCATTCCGAAAGTCTGGCGCGACCGGCTTCATCACCTGACGGACAAGGCGATCGGCTTTGCCCGCAACGTGGCCGGGCGTTCGGAGAACGAAGCCGAAGCGCGCCGTGCCACCAGCACGCTTTATCATGTCGCCAGCGCTGTCACGTTCGCCTGGGAGGGCAGCCGGATTCACGCCATGCGCGGCGACGCCCGCCGGCTGTTGCTGTCGCGTCTCGTTGTCGATCACCGCCTGACGGCGCAGGACCCGTTTGCCGTTCTCTCGAACGGACGCGATGAGGCAATCGCAGACCGGCTGCTCGGTGATCGGCCATTGGCGATGGCCGATGCCGCGCAGATCATCAGTGCGGCTTAGTTCGCTGGTTTTCAGGGTGTGTAGGCGCCATGCGCGAAGCGCGCGTTGTGCCCTGCAAATTTGATGCTATGGATTTTTTGACAGGGCGGCGCTCTCTCAAAACAAAAAGATTTCCGCTCGGGAGACGATATGTCCGAACTTGGGGCCGCTGAAATTCCTGTCGTGCAGACGGACGAAAAACCGCCGCTGCCTGCTGTCAAAGGTCCCGTTAAAAACCCGCTGCTCGATGGGCCAATCCTCTCGACGCTGTTGAAACTGGCTGCTCCCAATGTGGTCGCGCTGACCGCCGGAACCTGCGTCGCGATCGCTGAGACATCCTATATCGGCCGCTTGGGCGTCGAACCCCTGGCGGCGATGGCGCTGGTGTTCCCGTTTGTCATTCTGATGATGACCATGTCCGGCGGCGCGATGGGCGGCGGCGTTGCATCCGCCATTGCACGCGCGCTGGGCGCCAACAATGCCGAGCGGGCATCCGCGCTTGCCGTGCACGCGCTGATGATCGGCATTTGTTTCGGCCTGACCTTCATGATCGGGATGCTGATCTTCGGGCCGTATCTGTTTGCCGCGCTCGGCGGCAGGGGCCGTGTTCTGAGCGAGGCCATCGGTTACTCGCAGATTTTCTTCGGCGGCGCCGTGCTGCCATGGATCATGAATACGCTGGCGGCGCTGCTGCGCGGAACCGGCAACATGAAGCTGCCGTCGGCGATCATTCTCAACTCGGCGTTCTTTCAGGTTCTGTTCGGCGGCGTGCTTGGTCTTGGCCTGGGGCCGGTGCCGCAGTTCGGCATGCGCGGCGTCGCCGCCGGCACGCTGATGGCGTTTTCGATCGGTGTCGGCATCATGGCGTGGTATCTGCTGTCAGGCCGCAGCCGCGTGAAACTGAATTTCAGCGGCTTCCGGTTTCAGCGCACGATGTTCTACGACATCCTGCAGGTCGGAGCGATTTCCTGTTTCTCGCCCCTGCAGATCGTGCTGACGGTGACGATCTTCACGCACCTGCTGGCGAATTTCGGGACCGAGGTTCTCGCGGGTTACGGCATCGGCGCACGGCTGGAATTCATGCTGACGTCGCTGGCGTTCGCTGTGGGGATCGCCTCGGTGCCGATGATCGGCATGGCGATCGGAGCCGGCCGCATCGCCCGGGCGCGGCGGATTGCATGGACGGCCGGCGGTGTGTCGTTTGTGGCCGTCGGCTTCTTTGGCGGGTTTTTCGCTCTCAACCCGGACATTTGGGTGAACATTTTTACTGACAATGCCGCCGTGCGGGCTGCGAGCCATGAATATCTGTCGATCGTCGGGCCGTTTCTCGCTTTCGTGGGCCTTGCGATTTCGCTTTATTTCTCTTCACAGGGCGCCGCGCGCGTGATCGGGCCGGTGCTTGCACAGACCGCGCGGCTTGCATTCGTCATGGCGGGCGGCTGGTGGCTGACGTCACATGGTGCTGTCAGCACGAATTTCTTCTGGCTGGCGGCTGTGTCCATGATTCTGCTGGGTATCCTCGCCGCCGCCGCAGTTCGTTTCACGAACTGGGGAGCGAGAGGTGTAGCCATCGAGGCTGAATGAGAGCCGTCACGCGAGCACGGTCGGACGCGCGAGCGAGGCGCGGGCGAACTTCTTCGCGTTGGCGGGTTTGCCGAACAGATAGCCCTGGGCCAGGTCGAATCCCATCTCGTGGATCGCGACCAGATCGGACCGGGTCTCCACCCCCTTGGCGACGGTGCGCGCGCCGTGCCGGTCCGCAAGTTCGAGAATACGGCGGCAGACGGTCTGCTTGAGGCGGTTATCCGCCGAGCCGGTGACGAATTCCCGATCGACCTTGATTTCGACGAACGGAAAACTCTTCAGCTCCGTGAGCAGCGGCCAGTCGGTCCCGAGATCATCGATCGAGATTGCGATGTTGTGAAACCGCAGGCGCTTGGCGACGTCGATCGCCAGATCGAGATTCCGGATGATCTCGAAGCCTTTGACCTCCACGATCAAGCCTCCGAACGCCGGATGGTCCGGAATCTGGCGGCAGAGATGGCTGACCAGCGCCGGGTCTTCGAGAAAGCTGATCGGCAGATTGATGGAGATGTCGACGGGGCCGTGCTGATCCACGAAATAATGCCAGTCCTCCAGCGCGCGGCTGACCACAAATTCTGACAGCCCCTTGAACTGCGGGTCTCGAGCGTCAGGGATAAAGGATGCCGGAGGCACCACGCCCCATGACGGGTGACGCATGCGGATCAGCGCTTCCGCGCCGCGGGGCGCGAGCGTATGCACGTCGATTTTCTGCTGGTACCACAATTCCAGCCAGCCGGCCTTCAGCGCTTCCGCGACGTCGACAGGCGGACTGGGCGGGGCTTGTTGCGGCAGCAGCGTGACCACACTGGCCCGCAGGCCGTCCGCGCTGAACGGTGTGGCAAGCGGCGGCAGCATCGCAATCTGAAGTTCTTCCCCGAGTTGGCGCAGCGCGCTCACGACGATCGACTCCTTTGGGCCGATCAGCAGCACCTGGCCGTCGAATTTCCTGTCGACGATGATTTTCAGGATATGCCCGGCCTGAACGCCATCATTCGGTATTCCGAGCAGAATGAGATCGGGCGCGTGCAGGTCCAGCAGCAAGGGCAACTCGTCGGCGTTCGCGCACTCGGATGCAACGAAGCCCAGCTCTTCAAGAGCCTCCGCAAGAAACGTGCGGATGTGTCTCTTCGCGTCGACGATGCAAACGCGCGGTGTGACCTTGCGCTGGCCGAATGTCGCGACCGTGTCCAATTCCGCGGGCTTGAAACCCCTCATGCGTCACCTCCCGTGTCCCCAGAGACGGAAGTCTTAGCGTCATGGAGTGGTCGCAAATGTGGAATTGTTGAATCATCCACTCGTATAATTCGGTAAGGTTAAAGGCGCGAGAAAGATTCAAATTTGTGCGGCATTATCCGAAAATCCGGTCGCATCCAGTGGGGTTGATGCGAATTTGATCATGCTCCACTCGGAGAATGCAGCATGATCATCATGAAGAGCGTCGGCATCGTCGTTGGCGACACATCCGGCCGGATAACTAGCCGTCTTCGAGCCGTTTCTTCATCGCTGCGATCGACAGATCCATTTGTCCACTGATGTATGGCGCGATTTCGTTCGGCAGCACGTCCACGGTCCAGACAAATTTGCTGCGCCTGTCGCCATCTTCGTAAATCTGCACCGAGGCGCTGTGTTGCCTGATCCTTTCGCTGACGATGGCGTAGACAAGACGCCGTTTCGCGTCGTCGCAATCGACAAGAATCTCGCGTGCGCTCGTGCCGTTTGAAAATGTCACGAGCCGGGAGTCGCCATCCATGACGGCGTCGGTGACGAAACCGGGCGCGAGCCGGGTATGGACTGCTCCGAAGTCGCGCACTGCGTCCCAGACATCATGCGCGGATGATGCAATCGCAAACTCTTTCCGGATCGATGCCATGCTTTCCTCCCTGCCAGTCGGGGATCACGTGCACACGGCCTCGACATTGTTGCCGTCGGGGTCGATCAGAAACGCGGCGTAGTAGGTGGGGCTGTAGTCCGCGCGCGGACCTGCGCCGCCATTGTCGCGGCCGCCGGCCTTCAGTCCCGCGGTGTGAAACGCCTTGATGGCGTCGTGGCTCGCGGCACGGAATGCGATATGTGCGCCAGACCCTTCGGGGTCTCTCGACAGATGCAGCCAGAGTGCCGGCGCGTCCTTCGGTCCAAATCCGGCGCCGCTCTCATCGCGCGAGCAGAGAACATGGCCGAGCGGTGCGAGCGCGGCAGTGTAGAATTTGATGCTGGCGTCGAGGTTTCTGACTTTCAGTCCGATATGGTCGTACATGATGATCTCCCTATGATGGAGATCACCCTACGGCAGCGGCCTTGAGCCGTTCTTGGAAAATCTTGCGGTCGCCGCGCGCCGCATCGCGGAACCGCCGCGGCGAAACGCCAGCGGCCCGATGGAAGGTGCGCACAAAGTTCGAGAGGTCGCCGAATCCGACATCGAAGGCGATCGATGTGATCGATCGCGCATCGTCGGCCAGCAGCCTTGCTGCATGGCGCAGCCGCGCGCGCACCAGATACTGATGCGGCGTTACCCCGAGCACATTCGAGAACATCCGCAGGAAATGAAAGGAACTGACGCCGGCAGCCTTTGCAGCCGTCTCCAGATCCACGGCCCGGTCGGCATGGGCATCGATCCACAGTGCGCTCTCGACAGCGCGGCGGCGATCGCGTGCGGTGGCCGGCGATGCCTTCTGGGTCTTTCCAGACGTTGCTTCGACAAAACGGTTCACAAACAGAAACGCGGCTTCATCGATCCCGATGTCGTTGTCGCCGCGTCCGGTCGCTTGCGCCAGTTCTCCATAGACCATGAGTTCTGGTGTCGGCGGCACGCAGCCGATCTGCAAGGCATCTGTCCGGACGCCCATGTCATCGGCGAGTGCAGGCGAGAGCTGGAACGACAGGCATTCATCGCCGCAAACGTGATGAGGATGTGAGCAGGTATACTCGTCTCCGGCATGACCCAGCATCACCGCCCCGGCGACCAGTTCGTGGGAACGTCCACGGGTGTCATAGCCGAAGCTGCCCTTGCGGACATAGGAGAGCGAATGGCGCGCGTGCTGTTCGAGGAACGGCTTATCGCCCGGCCCCATGGTGCACCGGTAATCGAACACGGACAGCGCTGCACTCTCAAACAGGGTGATCTTCATAGCGGGACGTTAGCCCCGGCGTCGTTGCGGGGCAATCGACAGGCCGGGGTCGAACAGCATCGGCGCATCCTCGGCGTCGCGGGTCGAAATCCGGGCGCGTTCGATGGCAAGCATGCGGAATTTGGTAGTCACGCCTCCATTGGCAGAAAACCCGCCGGTCTTGCCGCCCGCCGCCAGCACGCGGTGGCAGGGGATCACGATGGGCAGCGGATTTTCTCCGAGCGCCTTGCCCACCGCGCGCGACAGCAGCTTGTCGCCGAGGCGCGTGGCGATATCGCCATAGGTCAGCGTTTCGCCGGGGGCGATGGTTTGCGCGATATCGTAGACACTCCGGTTGAAGGCGGGCAGGCGATCCGTATCGAGGGCGATGAAGGACAGGTCCGTCGCTTCGCCGCTGAGTAGCTCCACCATGGCATCGCAGGCGCGTTGCACATCCGCTGGTGGCGCCATTTCCTGTGCGCCAGGTGCTTTCTGAAGCAGGCGTGCACGGGTTCTGGCATCGTCAGCTTCGGGGAGTTGCACGCCCAAAAGACCGCGGTCGCCCCAGGCGATGCCGCAGCGCCCGATCGCCGTGTCGAACAATGCAAAACCAGCCGTCATGTCGCGTTCCAGTGTTTCATAGCCGCATCCCGAAACTTGGAGAATCTTGCGCTTTTCGGTCCCGTTCGCCACCCGAATCCTGCGATGCCAGCCATCTTGCGGCCTGCCGCCGGGTGTGGCTAAGGTTGGAACCGCGCGGGCGTAGTTCAATGGTAGAACGGCAGCTTCCCAAGCTGCATACGAGGGTTCGATTCCCTTCGCCCGCTCCAGCCTTTTCCCGGATAAAGCAAACAATCCACAGAGGTCTGATGCCACAGCCCCGCTTGTTCACGCCGATTTCTCTTCGCAACGTCACCGCGAAAAACAGGATCGTGATTTCGCCGATGTGCCAATACTCGGCAACCGACGGCATGGCTGACGACTGGCATCTGGTTCATCTCGGCAAGTTTGCGCAGGGCGGCGCCGGGATCGTGATGACGGAGGCAACCGCGGTCAACGCGGAAGGCCGAATTACCCATGGCGACCTTGGCCTCTGGCACGACGGACAGATTGCGCCGCTCAAGCGGATCGCCGCGTTTCTTCGCGCCAATGGTTCGGTGCCTGCGATTCAACTCGCTCACGCCGGCCGAAAGGGCAGCATGCAGCGGCCCTGGTATGGCAACGCGGCGCTGACGCCTGAGGATCACGCGCGCGGCGATACGCCATGGACCATCGTGGCGCCGAGCGCTATCCCGATGGATGATGGCTGGCTGATGCCGCACGAACTGACCGAACCGGACCTGAAGGCGTTGCGTGAGGACTGGCGTCTCGCGACGCTGCGGGCGGTCGAGGCGAATTTCGATGTGCTCGAAATTCACTGCGCCCACGGCTACCTGCTGCACGAGTTCCTGTCGCCGTTGTCCAATCGGCGCAAGGATGCCTATGGCGGCGACCGCGCGGGACGCATGAAATATCCGCTGGAAATTATCGAGACCGTGCGCGCGGTTTGGCCCTCGGACCGACCGCTGTTCGTGCGCATTTCGTCAGTCGACGGGATCGATGGCGGTATCGATATCTCCGACTCGGTGGCGTTCGTGAACGAAGCCAAGGCGCGGGGCGCGGATGTGATCGATTGCTCGTCCGGCGGATTGATGGGATCGGCGACCGCGGCGCGAATTCCGCGCGGCTATGGCTTTCAGGTGCCGTTCGCCGAGCAGATTCGCCGCGAGACCAAGGCCACCACCATGGCCGTCGGCCTCATCCTGCATCCGCATCAGGCCGAAGACATCCTCGCGGAAGACAAGACCGATCTCATTGCAGTTGGCCGCGAGGCGCTGTTCGATCCGAACTGGCCGCTGCATGCCGAACTGGCTTTGAGCGAAACCAGGGGCGAGATCGGAGACGGCACCTTTGCGTCCTGGCCCAAGCGGTACGGCTGGTGGCTGGAGCGGCGCGAGCCGGGTCTGCGCAAGCTCGACGGTCCCGCGTTGCCATTTCGCAAGGTTTAGGCGACGCTCTGCCCCATGATCCATCGGGCGGGGCGGCCATGACGTCATCGAAATCCATCAGTGTCGCGGGCGCCGGCAGCATCGGCTGCTTCGTCGGGGGGATGCTGCGCGCCGGCGGGCACCCGGTCTCGCTTTTGGCGCGCCCGCGCCTGATCGAGGACATCGCCCGGCATGGGCTGAAGGTCACGAGCTTTGAAGGTATCGAGCATCGCCTGACGCCGGCCGAGATCAAACTGTCCGACGATCCCGCAGCGATTTTTGCGGGGGCGGATATCATCCTTGTCACGGTCAAGAGCGACGACACTGCTGAGATCGCGGATCTGATCGCGCGGCATGCCGCGAAGAATGCCGTGATCGTCAGCCTTCAGAACGGCACCGGCAACGTATCGGTGCTGCGCGATGCACTGCCGGATCACGATGTGCTGGCGGGGATGGTGCCGTTCAATGTTCTGTCCCTGGGCGATGGTCATTTTCATCGCGCCACCTCCGGAGACATCCTGCTGGAGAAGGACGATCCGGATATCGCAAAGTTGCTGTCACGGCCGGAACTTGTTTTCCGCAGTGTGGATGACATCGAGGGCGTGCAATGGGGCAAGCTGTTGATCAATCTGAACAACGCACTCAATGCGCTGTCTGGTCTTCCGCTTCGCGATCAGCTTGCGCAGCGCTCCTGGCGGACGCTGTTCGCCGACCAGATACGTGAGGCACTGGCGGTGATTAAGGCCGAAGGCATCGCTCCGTTGTCGACAACGCCGCTGCCGGCGTCTTTCACGCCGTTCATTCTGAAACTGCCCGATGCGCTGTTTACGCGGATCGCGGCATCGATGGTGAAGATCGACCCAAAGGCGCGCTCGTCGATGTGGGAAGACCTGCAGCGCGGCCGCCGTACCGAGATCAGCCACCTTCAGGGCCTGATCGTCACGCTTGCCGAGCGCCATGGTCTGAAAGCGCCGCTGTCTGCGCGAATTGCCGCACTGATCAGAAACGCCGAGGAAGCGGGCAAGGGCTCACCGGGCCTGACCCCGGAGCAGATCCGGGCTGTGGGTCAGGGCTGATTTTCCGGCCGGACGGGCTGGCGGGACGGCGGCGACAGAGTTACGTTATCTGGGTTGATGCAAGCGCCGGGTTAGCCCGCAACTGTCTTGCCCGCGAGCCCGGTTTACAGGCCTTGCTCGGAAGAGCGGTGAGGTCGTGGTCGCGGCATAAGCCGCGCAATCATGGCGGACCAATCTGCGAGATAGGCTTCCACGGCTGGAGGCTCTCATGCACGACGACACAATCAATCTGAAATCACATCGTCTTGTTGCCAGCGACAGGGTCGAAGGAACGCGCGTCTTCAATGCCGACGGCAGAAAAATAGGAAGCATCAAACGATTGATGATCGACAAGACCACCGGCAACGTCGCCTACGCGGTCCTCTGCTTCGGCGGTTTTCTCGGAGTCGGCGAAGACTATCGCCCGCTTCCATGGGCAAGCATGAAGTACAACCCCGCAATCGAAGGCTACGAACTTCTGACCTTGATGACCGAAGAGGAACTGGCGAAAGCGCCGTCCTTCGGAACCGACAAGGAATTCGACTGGGGCAACCGTGTCCGCGAAGTCGACGCTTACTGGATCGGCTTCTGACACGCTCTGCGAAAGCGATTGCTCAACAGCCCCCTGAAACGCTCGTGGTTTCAGGGAGGTGTCAGGCTGGCGCGATGTCCGGCCTGTTGCCGGGCTGACTACACGATTGCCCTGGCTGCCGCGCGCCCGGCATTGCGTCCCGAGAAAAGGCAGCCGCCGAGAAATGTGCCTTCAAGCGCGCGATAGCCGTGTACGCCGCCGCCGCCGAAGCCCGCGGCTTCGCCCACGGCGTACAGTCCCTGGATGATCTGGCCGTCATGGCCGAACACGCGTGAGTCGAGATCGGTCTCGAAGCCGCCGAGCGTCTTGCGCGTCAGGATGTTGAGTTTCACCGCGATCAGCGGCCCGAAAGCCGGGTCGAGGATTTTGTGCGGTTTGGCGGTCCGGATCAATTTGTCGCCGAGATAGCGCCGCGCATTATGGATGCCCATGACCTGGGTGTCCTTGACGTAAGGATTGTCGATCTCGCGGTCGCGCGCTTCGATCTGCTGACGGATCGACGTTATGTCGAGAAGGTTTGCGGTTCCAAGCTTGTTCATGGCCGCAACAAGGTCATCGAGATTGTCACGGACGATGAAGTCGGCGCCTTTCGCCTTGAAGGCTTCGACGGGGTCGGGTGCGCCCTTGTTGAAGGCGCGGCGAAGGGTCATGCGCCAGCTCTTGCCGGTGAGATCCGGATTTTGCTCCGAGCCTGACAGCGCGAACTCTTTCTTGATGATGGCTTGCGTCAGAATGAACCACGAATACTCGTGGCCTGTCTTCATAATGTATTCGAGTTGGCCGAGCGTATCGTAACCGGGATACAGCGGCGAGGGCAGACGCTTGCCGGTTGCATCGAACCACATCGACGACGGTCCAGGCAGAATGCGAATGCCATGACCTGGCCAGATCGGGTTCCAGTTGTGAACGCCTTCAACGTAGTGCCACATGCGGTCGCGGTTGATGAGGCGTGCGCCTGCAGCTTCGGTAATGCCGATCATGCGGCCGTCGACGTGAGCCGGAACACCGCTCACCATATGCTTCGGCGGCGTGCCGAGACGTTTCGGCCAGTTCTCGCGCACAAGATCATGATTGCCGCCGATGCCGCCGGAGGCGACGATCACGGCCTGCGCGCGGAACGAGAAATCGCCGGTCTCGGTACGCGACGAACTGACGCCGCGTGGTTCCGGCGACGGCTCGAGTGTCCTGCCGCTGACGCCGGTAGCTGCGCCGCCGGTCATGTCGAGAGCATCGACGCGATGACGGAACTTGAAAATGATGCGGCCGGTTTTGGCGTGCTCGCGCGCGCGCCGCTCGAACGGTTCCACCACACCAGGACCGGTGCCCCAGCTCACATGAAAGCGCGGCACCGAGTTACCGTGGCCCATGGCGTCATAGCCGCCGCGCTCGGCCCAGCCGACCACGGGAAAAATGCGGTGGCCCATCGCCTGAAGCCAACCGCGCTTCTCGCCGGCTGCGAACGCGACATAGGCTTCCGCCCATTTTCGTGGCCAGTGATCCTCATCGCGATCGAATCCCGCAGTCCCCATCCAGTCCTGCAGAGCGAGGTCATGGGAATCCTTGATGCCAAGCCGCCGCTGTTCGGGTGTATCGACAAGAAATAACCCGCCGAGCGACCAGAACGCCTGCCCGCCGAGATTCTGCTCGCCTTCCTGATCGACCACGATCACGCGCTTGCCGGCATCGGCCAGTTCGTTCGCGGCCACGAGGCCCGCCAGTCCTGCGCCGACGACAATTACGTCCGCATCATTCGCCATTTTTGATTTCTCCCCAGGTTCCGGATTGAAGCGCGACGCGCAAAGCCGGGTCAACGGAAATTGCGGCTAAAAATGGCAGCGCGCGCCTCACGTCGTTCACTGGACCACGCACGCCATGTTCCAATTCGGGATCGGCCAGTGCAGGTGCAGCAAGCCAGCAACACTGCAATAGAATCCGTCCCCGCACCGCTGTGCGATCTGGACAAAATTCCAGACTCGCAACACGCTGATGTTGCCCCGATCGATACAGGCAGGGGGCGACGGGGCCGGCAATGAAGATTGTGACGGGGTTTCTGACGGCGGTGCTTCTCCTTGGCGGAGTGGGCGCAAGTCACGCTGTGGTTCGGATTGCTGAAGACCGTGGCGGCCGGATCGGGACCTATGTCGACAAGTATCAAAGCCTCAAAGGCTCCGGTGAGACCGTTGTGATCGATGGCCTGTGCGCGTCGGCCTGCACCATCGTGCTCGGCGCTGTGTCCCACGACAAGATTTGCGTGACCTCGCGCGCCAGCCTCGGATTTCATGCGGCCTGGGACTTCGGAGCCAGCGGCCGGCCGGTGACGAACCGTGAAGCGACCCGGATGCTGTACGATATGTACCCGACGTCGATCCGGAGCTGGATTTCACGGCGCGGCGGCCTGAAGCCACGGATGATTTTTCTTCGTGGCCGCGAACTGACGAGCATGTATCGTCCGTGCTATATGGACGCCCAAGCCTCCGCACACGTCCGCTAAAGCCAAAACCCCAGATCAGGCAGACGGTTGCTCCCGGTCATGTGATCGGGCATGCCTGCGCGACACTTGCTCGTTATGGCTGTGCGCTCTATCCCATGCCCAACCCGGAACAAAGCGGCCAGCCTGATGCGGCCTGCTGCTGATTGAGGAATTTATTGCGATGGACAGGACGACCCGGCCGCTGGTGATTATCGCGGCGTTTGCCGGCAGCCTTGCGATCGGTCTGCTGGTCACGTTGTGGCTGCTGGGTGGCTTGCGCGGCGCCACTGCGCCGGCTGCGATCGGGGGGCCGTTTCGCCTGACCGATCAGACAGGACAAACGGTCACCGAGAAAAATCTCGTCGGCCGCCCAAGCATCGTCTTTTTCGGCTTCACGCACTGCCCGGATGTTTGCCCGACAGCACTGTTCGAGATGTCCGAGGTTCTGCGCGCCATGGGCCCCGATGCCGGCAAGCTGAACGCGTATTTTGTATCCGTCGACCCCGAACGCGACACATCATCGGTGATGAAGGATTACATTGCGAGTTTCGATCCGCATCTCAAGGGACTGACCGGCAGCCCGGATGAAATTGCCAGGATGATTTCTGCCTATCGGGTTTACGCCAAGAAGATTCCCCTGAAGGACGGCGACTACACGATGGATCACACAGCGCTGATCTATCTGATGGACAAAAATGGAAACTTCGTGCGTCCGTTCGATCTGAAGCGCAAGCCCGAGGAAGCCGCGGCGGATCTCAAGCGCTATCTCTGATCCGCCTTAGTCGCTCTGGTCGCGCATCCCGTCCGGTTGAGACCTCCCTACAGACATGCGGGACGTTTGGGCGAGACCGTGCTCGGTCTTCTCCCAGTGGTAGGGTTCGGTCAGCAACTGATAGAGCGCGCGCCAGGCTGCGAGGGACAGGAAAATCCAGTAGACCGGAGTGAGAGCGAGCACCCATGCTTCGCGCAGCAAGTTCCGCTTGGCAAGGCCGATCACTCCGATCACGATGGTGGTCAGATAGCCTGCCGCAATCGTCGCCAGATAAAGTTCGATGAATGGTTTGGCAAAGAATGACGCAACGCTGTCGTCAAACGCGCTCATCACACCCCGCACCAGAAGTTCGCCAAGCAGGAACGGATGCGCGAGCGCGGTCAGGACGTTTCCACCCACGATAATGTTGAGGGTGAAGAAGCCGCCAGCGCCGGCATCGCGCCAGAGCTTGCGCGGCGAGCGCATGTGAACGCTCCAGGTTTGCATCCAGCCCTTCATCCATCGCGAGCGCTGCCGCAGCCATGCCGTGAATCGTGCCGGCGCCTCTTCATAAGTCGTCGACGGAAACATCACGCAACGATACCTGAAACGCGCGAGCCGGAAGCCGAGATCTGCATCTTCGGTCACGTTATAGGGGTCCCAGCCGCCGACCTCGCGCAGCACGCTGGTGCGGAAATGATTGGACGAGCCGCCGAGCGGCAGCGGCATCTCGAAATTGGAAAAGCCCTGCAGGAAGACATCGAATTGCCCGGCGTATTCGGCGGTGAACATCCGCGGTATCCAGCCGTCTGCGGTGTTGTCGATGCAAAGACTTGCCTGTGCGCAGGCAACCTCTGGTCCATAGGTCCGGAAGACATCGAGCGCTTCGCGAAGCTGGCCCGGTTCGGGTCGGTCCTCGGCATCGAAGACCGTGATGAAGGTGCCGCGTGCGAAGTTCAGCGCGCAGTTGAGGGCCTTGGGTTTTGTGCGGGGTCCCACGTCGGGTGCGATGATGACCTGCACATGCGGCATCGATCCAAGCCTGGCGATCGCCGCGCGGGTTTCGGGATCGTCGGTCTCGATGACGAGCTTGATGTCGAGTTTTTCGGGAGGATAGTCCAGCGCACCGATGTACTGCATCAGCGGCGCGACGGATGAGGCCTCGCGATACAGCGCTGCGATCACGGTGTAGATGGGCAACTGACTGTCAGGCAGCCGGGGGCGCTGACGCCGCCGTTTGGGCGGCGAAAGACACCCCGCAAGCCGCAGACTCGTAAACAGCAAAAACCATATGGCGAGGATCAGGCCGAAGGTGTCGATCACCAGCATGGGTGCCAGCGTCAGCAGCGCAACGGGAGCCGCAAGCCGCAGAAGATGGCGGCCGAAACGAAACAGGCGGCTGCTCGAAGCTGGAACCGGTGCGGCTGAAAGCGGGGGAAAACGCGTGACGAGGTTTTCCGCTGCGGTGCGGGCCAGGATATTGCCGGATTGATTTTCGAGAAATGCGTTGAACCGTGCGGTCGACGCGAGCCGAACGCGCGGGAGAAGAGATGGATACTCCGTGATCAGCCGGATGATGCGCCGTGCGGTGTATCCGTGTGGTGCGGACACATACGCCAGTTCCCCCCGCTGCCGGATGGGAAGGATGCCGTGCCGTGCGCAGAGGTGAAGGCCGTCATGGGGCAGGAGACAGTCAGCAAGGCTGAGGTCGTCGAGGGTTTCGATTTGCAGTCCGGTATGGATGGCAAGCTGGTCGAGATATGCGTCTTCGCTGATGACACCCCACTGGATCAGAACCCGTTCAGCGCCAACCCCGATCTCGTTGCTGCGCCGCTCGGCCGCGGCGATCAGGGAAGGGGCGAACAGGTGGCGCAGGCAATCGAGCTCCACCGCTGGACCGGGCTCGCGTATCCCCGGCCGGTTGTCGTTCTGTGAGGGTGGAGGCCCCAGCAGTCCGGCGATGTATGACGTGAGATTCCGGGCGGACGCCGTCAGGCTCGCGAAACGTTGCGGCCTGGCCCCGTCAACCTCGCTTGCCCGCCCAGCCACGGCCATCAGACCGCTACCCCACGCCACAAACGCACTCGAATCCGCCTGTGAATGGTCTATAAGACCCGACACGCGGAACCCCGGGTCAATGCAACCACAGATGGTATCTTCCTTCAATGTCCAATTGCGCGGCGCTGTCCATGCAGCCGCCGGGTTGGCCGTCTGGGCTGCCCTGACGTGGTTCGTGCCGCCAGCACTCGCGCAAGGCGCTCCAGCAACCTCCCAGTCGCCTTCGCCTGCGGTCATTGCGCAGCCCGCAGCGCCTCAGGCTGTGCCGGGATTCTGGGATCCGCGGCGCCGGCCGGATCGGCCCGACCTGTCGCGGCTGACTGTCATCCGGTTCCTGACAGAGACGGACTATCCGCCCTTCAACTTCACGGGACCGGACGGCAACCCGGCCGGATTCAATGTCGATCTGGCCCGGCTGATCTGCGATGAAATCAAGGTGGCATGCACCATCCAGATGCGCCGGTTCGAGACGCTGGTGGACGCGATCAACGGTAACCGCGGCGATGCGATCATCGCGTCACTGGCTGTGACGCCGCAGCTTCGCGCCAAGCTCGATTTCAGCGATCCCTACTACCGCTCGCCCGCGCGCTTCGTGTCGCGCAAGGACGCTGTGATGGCGGAGGTCCGGCCGGAATATCTCGAGGGCAAGAAGGTCGGAGCGATCGCGGGCTCGTCCCATGAGGCCTATCTGAAGACGCTGTTCACCGACGCGCAGATCGTCAGCTTTCCGAATGACGACGCGCTTCGTCTGGCGCTGCGCCTGGGTGAAGTCGATTTCATTTTCGGCGACGCGATTTCGCTGGCGTTCTGGATCAACGGAACCGATTCCGGCGACTGCTGCGCGTTCAGCGGGGGTCCCTTCACGGAGAGCCGGTATTTCGGCGAGGGCGTCGGAATCGGGGTCAAGCGCGGCAACGACGTGCTGCGGCAGGCGCTGAACTGGGCGATGTTCCGGCTCTGGGAAAAGGGCCGCTACACCGATTTATGGCTGCGCTATTTCTCGGTCAGTCCGTTCTAACGTCTCGGATGCGGCAATGACTTTGACGCGAACGGCGAAACTCAAGCGAACCGCCGCGGCGCTTCTTGCGCTGCTGGGATGGGCGACGCTCCTGCTGCAGTATTGGCTCTTGATGCGAACCGCCGGCGTGATGGCGCTTTCGCCGCTTGAGGCCACCATCCGCTTTTTCTCCTACTTCACGATCCAGTCGAACATTCTGGCGGCCCTGGTGCTGACCGCATTTGCCATCAAGAGCGGCCCGGAGGAATGGCTGGTGCATCCGTTCGTGCGCTCTGCGGTGGCGGTTTACATCGCCATGGTTGGATTGGTTTATGCCGTACTGCTGCGGCACCTCTGGTCGCCGGTGGGCGCGCAGTGGATTGCAGACGCGATGCTGCATTACGCCATGCCGATCGCCTACCTGCTGTTCTGGCTGACCTGTGTGCGCAAGGCGGGGCTGCGCTGGTACGATCCGCTGCTGTGGCTGATCTATCCGCTGTTCTATCTTGGCTTCGTCCTGGTGCGCGGAAAGATGTCCGGCTTCTATCCGTACCCCTTTATCGACGCCAAGACCTTGGGTTATGCAGGTGTTGCGGCTAATACAGCCGGATTGCTGATCGTCTGCGCTGCGATTGGCATGTGTCTGGTGATGACCGGCTGGTGGCTCGCGCGCCGGCAGCCGGTTTGATTTTTGCGCGGAGATTCTTGATGTCGATTGAAATGCCTTCATCCGCGAGCGACCTGCGGGCGCTTGCCGAACAATCCAACGCCTGGCCGTTCGAACAGGCGAAGCAGATTGTCGCGCGGCTGAAGAAAAAACCCAAGGACGAGGTGCTGTTCGAGACCGGCTACGGTCCCTCCGGGCTGCCGCATATCGGCACCTTCGGCGAGGTGGCGCGCACCACCATGGTGCGCCATGCGTTTCGCGTGCTGACCGAGGACAAGATCAAGACGCGGCTGCTGGCATTCTCCGACGACATGGACGGCCTGCGCAAGGTGCCGGACAATGTGCCGAACAAGGAGATGCTGGAGCAGGATCTTGGCAAGCCGCTGACGCAGGTGCGCGATCCGTTCGGTACCCATCCGAGTTTTGGCGAGCACAACAACGCGCGGCTGCGCGCGTTCCTCGACACCTTCGGGTTCGACTACGAATTCGCCTCATCCACGCAGTACTACAAGTCGGGCCGCTTCGACGCGACGCTGCTGAAGATGCTGGAGAACATCGACAAGGTGATGGCGATCATGCTGCCGTCGCTGCGCGAGGAGCGCGCCGCCACGTACTCGCCGTTCCTGCCGATTTCGCCGCGCACCGGGGTCGTGCTGCAGGTGCCGATCGTTGAACACGATGCGAAGGCCGGTACGATTTCGTATGACGATCCGGACACCAGGGAGCGCGTCACCGTTCCGGTTACCGGCGGGCATTGCAAGCTGCAATGGAAGCCGGATTGGGCGATGCGCTGGGTTGCGCTCGGCGTCGATTATGAAATGGCGGGTAAGGACCTGATCGACTCGGTGAAGCTGTCGGGCAAGATCTGCTCGGCGCTCGGCGGCACGCCGCCGGAAGGCTTCAACTACGAACTGTTTCTCGACGACAAGGGCCAGAAGATTTCCAAGTCGAAGGGCAATGGCCTGACCATCGACGAGTGGCTGCGCTACGCCTCGCCGGAATCGCTGTCGCTGTTCATGTATCGCGAGCCGAAGGCTGCGAAGCGGCTGTATTTCGACGTGATCCCGCGCAATGTCGATGACTATCAGCAGTTCATTGACGGCTATCCGCGTCAGGACGGCAAGCAGCGCCTCAGCAATCCGGTCTGGCACATCCACGCGGGCAATCCGCCGCTGGCCGATATGCCGGTGACCTTCCAGTTGCTGCTGACGCTGGTGTCGTCATCGAACGCGGAGAACGCCGAAACGCTGTGGGGGTTCATCGGCCGCTATCGCCCGGGCGTGACGCCGAAGACGCATCCGAAGCTCGACGACATGGTCGGCTACGCCATCAACTATTATCGCGACTTCGTGGCGCCGACGAAGACCTTCCGCCAGCCGACCGAGAGCGAGCGGGCGGCCCTGACCGACCTGCGTAATGCGCTGGCGCAACTGGATGCCGATGCTTCCGCTGAAGATATCCAGAACGTGGTCTATGAAATCGGCCGCCGCGAACCGTTCCTGGATCACAAGAAGGCCGGCAAGGACGGCCGCCCGGGCGTGTCGCTCGACTGGTTCAACATGCTCTATCAGGTGCTGCTCGGCCAGGAGAAGGGCCCGCGCTTCGGGTCGTTCGTCGCGGTCTATGGCGTGGCGAACGCGATCGCGATGATCGATGCTGCGCTGAAGCGAGCGGCGGCCTAGCCGTCGCCTCGGAGCCACGCATGTCGAAGGTGACGCGCGCGACCAAGATGCTTGAACAGGCCCGCGTCGCCTTCACCGTTCACACCTATGATTACGATGGCGACGCTGACCGGATCGGATTGCAGGCCGCCGAGGCGCTCGGCGAAGATCCATCGCGCGTGCTCAAGTCGCTGATGGCGCTGGTCGACGGCAAGCCGGTCTGCGTCATCGTTCCGTCCGATCGTGAGGTGTCGATGAAAAAGCTCGCCGCTGGGTTCGGCGGAAAATCTGCGCAGATGATGAAGCCGGCCGATGCGGAACGCCTGTCGGGCTACAAGGTCGGCGGCATCAGCCCTTTCGGACAGTCGAGGCCGCCGCGCGCCGCTATCGAGGAGCAGGCGATGGCGCAGGATCTTGTCTACATCAATGGCGGGCAGCGCGGATTACAGGTGCGGCTCAATCCGCGCGACGCGGCAAAAGTGCTGGGCGCGATTGTTGCGCCGCTGGTGGCTTGAGGCGGAGTTTTACTGGCTCGCCCAGACGATTCGCGCGATCCATTCGACATTCTTGGCGTCGATGACGCGGTCCTTGTGCGCCGGATTGAGCGATTGAAGTTCGATGACTTTCGCGGTCCGGCGTTTCAGTTCCTTGACCATGACCTCGCCGTCCTTGGTCTTCACCACGACACGGTCGCCGCGCCGGATCGGTGAGCCGGGTGAGACGATGATGACATCGCCGTCGCGATAGGCGGGCTTCATCGAGTCGCCGGAAATTTCCAGCGCGTAGGCATGCTCGTCGTTGACCGAAGGAAGCCCGACTTCGTCCCAGCCCTTGCCGACCGGAAAGCCGCCGTCGTCGAAATAGCCGCCGGTGCCGGCTTCGGCGAAGCCGAGCAGCGGCACCGCCTGCACCGAGCGTGCGGTGTCCTCGATGAACTGCACGAACGTGTCGACGGTGGTGCCGGTCGCGGCCAGCGCTTTCGCCACCGATTCAGTCGATGGCCAGCGTTCGCGTCCGTCCGGCGTGATCCGCTTCGATTTGTTGAAGGTGGTGGGGTCGAGGCCCGCACGTTTGGCCAATGCGGATGCCGATAAACCCGCGCGTTCGGCGAGGCGATCGAGCGCATTCCAGATTTGATCGTGGGTCAACATGGGATGGCCGGATGTCTGGCCCAGCCGACCGGACCGGGCAGTGAATTTTATCAGGAACTAGGAATTATTACCTCGAAACGGGCGTCTCTGCAATGCATAGCGATCAGATGAACGCTGCCCTTGAAGTGGCCGGAGCGCGCCGATACGGTCTGCGGGGCGCTCGGCAGAGCTCCGAAAAATCTCAAATGAATTCAATAACTCACGAGAGTCCGCCCGCCGTGTCCACGATCTACAAGATTTGCCCCGCGTCGGCTTGGCGCGAGGCCGAGCGGCAGGGCGCCTTTCGCGGCAGTGCCGACGACAAGCGCGACGGCTTTATCCATTTTTCCACCGCGTCCCAGGTGGCGGGGACCGTCGCCAAGCATTTCGCAGGGCAGACGGGGCTGTTTCTGATTGCGGTCGATGCCGAGGCGCTGGGCCCGGCGTTGAAATGGGAACGCTCGCGCGGCGGCGAGTTGTTTCCGCATCTCTACGGCGAACTCGACACCGGCGCCGTGACAGAAGTCCTCGACCTCCGTGCGCGCTCCGACGGTTCGCACGATATTCCGGAGCTTGCGTCGTGATCCGCGCTTTCGATGCTCTCACGTTGCCGCTGCTGCGCCGGCTCGATCCGGAGGACGCCCATCGGCTGGCAATCGGCGGGCTGCGGCTGTTGCCGCCGGCCAAGCCGCGCCCCAGCGATCCCAAGCTTGCGGTGCGTGCCTTCGGCCTGAACTTCCCCAATCCTGTCGGCATGGCCGCGGGTTTCGACAAAAATGCCGAAGCACCGGACGCGTTGCTGCGGCTGGGTTTCGGCTTTGTCGAGATCGGATCGGTGACACCGAAACCGCAGGACGGAAATCCGCGCCCGCGGCTGTTTCGCCTCGAGCAGGATTCCGGCGTCATCAATAGGATGGGTTTCAACAATGACGGGGCGGAAGCCGTGCTTCGGCGGCTCGCCGCGCGCTCGCGTCTCGGCGGCATCGTCGGTGTCAATGTCGGCGCCAACAAGGACTCGATGGATCGCACGGCGGACTACGTCCGGCTGATTGAGCTGTTCGCGCCGGTGGCGAGTTACTTCACGGTCAACGTGTCGTCGCCCAACACGCCGGGCCTGCGCAATCTGCAGCAGGCGGCGGCGCTGGACGATCTTCTGGCGCGGGTGGTCGATGCGCGCGAGCGCGTGCGCAAGAATGCCGGCGATTCGCCGCTGCTTCTGAAGATCGCGCCGGATCTGACGTTGCAGGAACTCGACGATGTTGTGCACATTGCCCGCTCGCGCCGGGTCGACGGCATGATCGTCGCGAACACCACGCTGGCGCGGCCCGCCTCACTGCGCGAACAGGCCCGCGCGAAGGAGCAGGGCGGATTGTCGGGGCGGCCGCTCTTGAGGTTATCCACGCGCATGGTTGCGGAAACATACGTACGCGCCGAAGGCGCGTTTCCGCTGATCGGCGTCGGCGGAATCGATTCTGGCGGGGCTGCGCTGATGAAGATCCGCGCCGGCGCCACTCTGATCCAGCTCTATTCGTCGCTGATCTACAAGGGCCTCGGACTGGTCGAAGACATCAAGGCCGACCTCGTATCCACGCTGCGGCGGACCAGCCGCGACAGTCTCTCCGAAATCGTCGGCGCCGATGCTGCGACGATTACCGCGGAGCCGTGGCCGGACTAAGCTTTCCGTTGCCGAATGAAGCCCTGAACAGCGCCGGATAACGCAGCGCCTGCAAGCCGCCGCGCGCGACATAATGAATCAGGAGCGCGCTCCACAGGCCCGCATTGCCGAACGGCCGCAGAAGCGCCCAAGCCGTGAGGAAGATCACCAGCGACAGCAGCATGAGATTGCGCATGTCGCGCGCCCAGGTCGCGCCGATGTAAATGCCGTCATAGGCGAATGCGAAAAAGCCGACGAGCGGCGCGAGAATGACAAAGACGAGATAGTCGTTCGCCACGCGTTGAATATCGAGATTCGGCGTCATCACCGCGATCAGACCCGATCCGAAAAAGAAGTAAGCGGTACTGACGGCGAGCGCGAACACCGATCCCCACAGCATGATAAGTCTGGTTGCGGTCAGGAAGCCCTCGCGATCGCGCTTGCCGTAGGTTCGTCCGCAAATCTGTTCGGCGGCATTGGCGATGCCGTCGAGAAAGAAGGCGCTGATCAAAAGGAAATTGTTGAGTACCGCATTGGCGGCGAGCACGGTGTCGCCGGCGCGTGCGCCTTGCGACGTAAAGAAAAGAAACGCGGCGATCAGGGCAGCCGTCCGGATCAGAATGTCCCGGTTGACCGCGAACGTGTGCAGGAGCCGCTCGCGATCGAACAGCCGCTCCGTGCTGATATCGAATACGCCGCCGAGCAGACGCCAGGCCAAGGCCGCGCCGACAATAAATCCGGTGGTTTCCGCCAGCACCGCCGCTATCGCCGCACCCGCGATGCTCTTGTTCAGCACCAGGACGAGCCACGCTGTCATTGCGATGTTGGCGACATTGATCAGGATTTGCAGGGCAAGCGCGGTTTTCGCGCGCGCCTGGCCGACGAACCAGCCGAGCAGAACATAGTTGCCGAGCGCCATCGGCGCGGACCACAGGCGGATCGCGAAGTATTCGCGTGCGGCCGCCGTCACAGGCTCGCTGCCTCCCATCAATGACAGGATGACAGTCCCGAGAGGTTTGCTCACGGCAATCAGCAGCAGGCCGATAGCCGCCGCGATGATAATCGCGCGAAACAGGGTTGCGCGGATTTCAACATGATCCCGCGCGCCGAGCGCCTGCGCGGTGAACGCGACGGTGCCCATGCGCAGGAAACCGAACAGCCAGAACAGGCAATCGAAAACCACCGATGCGATGGCGACGCCGCCGAGCAGGGCGGGGTCACCCAGTCTGCCGATACAGGCCGTCGCGACGACACCGAGCAGCGGCGTCGTGAGGTTGGCCAGCATCGCCGGACCGGCGATGCTGAAAACCTGTGCGGTTGTGACTTTGGCCGCGTCTCTCAATCAGCGCGGCCGCTGGGTGCTGAACAGCCGCGAGATCAGCCAGACCGGGATCACGATCACCGCGCCGAGCAGGAAGTAACGCCACACGCCGTTGATGAAATCGAAGCCCAGATTCCAGATCCAGTCGATCAGGCGGCGGATGCTGTAGATGATGTTCCACGGATCGAAGCCGATCGCGGCGAGCACGACGCCGACCAGCAGCGACAGCAACACCAGCCGCAGCAGCACCGCCAATGGCGAGCCGCCGAGAAAACGCGACAGGCTGTCGTCGTTTCTGGCTGGGATTTCTCTCACGTCGTCCGGCATTGTCGTCTCCTCGGTGGGTGCGCCATCGCACAATAGCACGCCACATGGGGAACTGTCTCGGTTGCGTCAATGGCCGCTGGCGGTCGCCGGAGAGGAAATCTCGCTCTCGGAGATTAACATCCGTTCAAGTGTCTCCAGCCGGTCGGCATCGCGTGGCGGCTTGTCCCACCGCAGCCGGCTGATCCGTGGGAAGCGCATGGCGACGCCGGACTTGTGCCGCGCCGAGCGCGCCAGTCCCTCGAAAGCCACCTCGAACACCAGTCCCTGATCGGGCTCGTGCACCACATGGCGCACCGGGCCGAATTTCTCGGTGGTGTGGCGGCGGACGAAGCGGTCGATTTGAATCAACTCCTCGTCGGTGAAGCCAAAATAGGCTTTGCCGACCGGCACGAGCTGATCGGCGCCGTCGATGCTGGTCCAGACGCCGAAGGTGTAATCGGAATAATACGACGAGCGTTTGCCGTGGCCGCGCTGCGCATACATCAGCACGGCGTCGATGATGTGCGGATCGCGTTTCCATTTCCACCACTGGCCTTTCGGCCGGCCCGGCAGATACGGCGCGTCGCGGCGTTTGAGCATCACACCTTCGACGGCCTCCGAATCTTCCCCGGCTCCGGCGCTGGCCGGATCGGCCCGCGCGGCGGCGAGATCGTCCCAGGTCTTGAACGGCACCTGAGGTGACAGGTCGATACGCGGATCATTGAGTTGCGCCACAAAGGCTTCGAGTTTCGAGCGCCGCTCAGTGAAGGTCAGCATGCGCAGGTCGTTGTCGCCGTCACTCAGCAGATCGTAGGCGCGCAGATGAATCGGATAGTCCTTCATCAGCTTCGGCGTCACGGATTTCCGGTTCAGGCGCTGCTGCAAGACGTTGAACGTCTGTACGCGTCCGTCGCGCAGCACCAGCAGTTCTCCGTCGAGCGCGCCGGGAAATCTTAGGGATGGCACCAGATCGGGAAAGCTCTTGGTGATGTCTTCGCCGGTGCGTGAATAGAGGCGCGTGAGGATGTTGCCGCGCTCGTCCTTCCCGCTCACGGCCTGTACGCGGATGCCATCCCACTTCCATTCAGCGGTGAAGTCGTCCGGTGCGAGATTGGCGAAATCCGTATCCTCGATGGCATGCGCCAGCATCACCGGGCGGAACGGCGCGGGATCGCGGTTGACCGGCTTGTCGGCGCGGCCTTCCAGCCACGCGAACAGATCGAGATAGGGCGGCACGAGTCCGGGCCAGATCAGTTCGACATCGTGGGCGTCCTTGTCGCCGAGCGCCGCGGCAGCGGTTTTTGCCAGCCGTGCCGACACGCCGATGCGCAGGCCGCCGGTGACGAGTTTCAGCAGCGCCCAGCGGCCGGTCTCATCCAGTTCGTCGAGCCAACGCACGAGCTGTCCAGGGATTTCGGTCTTGCCGAGGGTGTTAAAGGTGGTCACGACTTCCGTCAGCGTCGGAGGTGGCGGCGAATTGGTCGCTCGCCGGTCCGCTGGCCACATCAGCGCAACCGTCTCAGACAGGTCGCCGACATAGTCATACGATAGCGCAAACAGTGTCGGATCGGTGCGCGCCGCGATCAGGTCACGGATCAATCCTGCCTTGGCGTGACGAAACGACAGCGCGCCGGTCAGCGCCGCCAGCGCCCAGCCGCGATCTGGGTCCGGCACCTCGCGAAAGTAGTTTGTGATCAGCCGCAGCTTGTTGTTGCGGCCCGGCTCATAGGCAAGGCGGTCGAGCAGATGCGCAAACCGGTTCATGACGCCGCCTCTTCCGGCGCAGCGCCTTCGTCCTCGTCACCGTAGCCGACCAGATCGAGGGGCCGCGCTTTCAGGCCCTTCGACTGACACCAGTGAACCAGTGCGTCTTCCTGGCCATGGGTGACCCAGACTTCGCCTGCGCCGGTCGCGTCGATGGTCGCACATAATCCGTCCCAGTCGGCGTGATCGGAAATCACCAGCGGCAGTTCGATCCCCTTTTGCCGCGCGCGGGCGCGCACCCGCATCCAGCCCGATGCAAACGCCGCGACCGGATCGGGAAACCGCCGCGTCCAGATGTCGGTGATCGCCGAAGGCGGCGCGAGCGTAATGGTCCCGGCAAGGTCAGCCTTCTTCACGCCTTTCGCCAGCCGCAGCTCGCCGAGATCGATGCCGCGGCCCTCATAGTAGCGCGTGATCTTCTCCATCGCCCCGTGCATGTAGATCGGCGCGGTGTAGCCTGCCGCGCGGATCATCGCGATGACGCGCTGGGCTTTGCCGAGTGAATACGCGCCGACCAGATGGGCGCGCTCCGGAAACAGCACGACCGATGCCAACAGTTTGGCAATCTCGCCTTCGACGTTGGCGTGGCGGAAAACCGGCAGTCCGAAGGTGGCCTCGGTGATGAAGACGTCGCACGGCACCACCTCGAACGGTGCGCAGGTCGGATCGGGTGTGTCCTTGTAGTCGCCCGAGGCGACGATTTTGGTCTTGCCGCTGCTGACGGCGATCTGCGCCGAGCCCAGCACATGCCCGGCGGTATGGAATGTGACGCTGACCCCGCCCAGTTTGATGGTCTCATTGTAGGAAATCGCCTGCGTGCTACCGGCGAAATTGTCGCCGTAACGGAGCCTCATGATGTCGAGGGTTTCCTGCGTCGCCAGCACTGCACCATGGCCAGGGCGGGCATGATCGGAGTGGCCATGGGTAATCAGCGCCCGCTCCACCGGCCGTACCGGGTCGATGTGAAAGCCGCCGGGCTTGCAGCAAAGGCCGGCGGCGACGGGCATCAGGATGTCTTGCGGGCGCATCTCTAGTGGTCCGATTCTAACATTCGCATCGCGTCTCGGCAGGCACCCTTGCGAATGTTAGAATCAAGGGACCACTAGCAAATATAGGTTTCTAGTGGAGTTTTGGATTTGACATTCGCTTGCGGACTCGCGGGAGCAGGGAGCGAATGTCAAATCCACTCCACTAGGTTATATAGTCGCTCGGAAGCTGCATTGGAGTCTGGTAAGTCGTGAGCGGCTTCTGTTTTGGGGTTCAGATCAAGTCCATGCCTGCGTCCTTGTTCCTCTCGTCAGGAAACCTGATCGCCGACCGGCGCTACGATTTCGGACGCGACCTGCAATTGCGCGGCGATCTTGCCGCCGCAGCCGATCTGATGATGCAGGCAGCGGAACTCGAACCCGGCTTTGCTTCGGCGTGGTTCGCGCTCGGCGATCTGCGCGAGCAGATGGGCCAGCGCGACGACGCGGTGAACGCCTATCTCCGTGCCCGGGATGCCGACCCGGATGATCGCCACGGCGCGAAGCTGCGGCTGATGCGTCTTGGCGTCGAAGATCTCTCCGCCATGCCGCCGGGGTATGTGCGTGCGCTGTTCGATCAGTATGCGCCGCGGTTCGACAAGACGCTGGTGAACGATCTGGATTACCGCGGGCCGGCGGTGTTGCTGAAGGCGGTGCTGGCGGCGCGTCATGCGGCAAAGCTGCCGGCGCATTTCAAGCGCGCGATTGATCTTGGCTGCGGGACCGGCCTTGTCGCGCGCGAGTTCGGCTCACTCGCCGATGAATTTATCGGCGTCGATCTGTCGTCCGGCATGATCGAGCGCGCGCGTGACACGGGCCTCTATGCGCGTCTGGATGTCATGGACATGCTGCAAGGCTTGCAGGCCGAGAGTGACGCGAGCGCAAACCTGGTCATCGCGGCGGACGCCTTCGTTTACGTACCGGAACTGGATGCGTTGCTGGTCGAGACGGCGCGTGTTCTGACGCCGCAGGGTCTGCTGGCGTTCACGGTGGAGACGCACGTTGGCAAAGGTGTAATTCTCGGTCCCGGGCTGCGCTACGCCCACGGCGAGGCCTATCTGCGCAAGGCAATTGCCGATGCCGGATTGACGCTCTGCGAGATCACCGCGGTATCCACCCGCATCGAAGCGAACGAGCCCGTACCGGGACTGGTCGTCACCGCAAGCAAGGCCTGACCGCTGCGATCAGTACTTCGCGGTCACCGGCGCATCGAAGTGGTAATTCACGCCGGTGCGGAAGATGTGATTGGTCTCTTCTGTCGTCAGGTTGTGCTGAACGCCGTTGAGATTATAGCTGTTCGATGCGCTGCCGAGATCGATGTAGAGATACTCGGTCTTTACGGTCCACTGACCGGGCTTGAACCAGTCGAACAGTTCGAGCGGCGTTTCGACGCCGGCGCCCAGCGCCCAGCCGGCGCGCACATCCTTGAAACTTGCGGTGCCGCTGATTCCAAGCGTGGTGATGTTTTCGGTGACGCGGGTCTTGACCTCGCCATAGGCGAGACCGCCGGTGGCGTAGAACAGCGTCGGGCCGACGCCGTATCCGATGCGCGCGCGAACAGTGCCGAACCAGTCAAGCTTCTGACGATAGACGGCTGACGTGGCTGCCGTGCAGGTGAACAGGCAGCTTCGATCGGTCTCCTGGGTCGAATACTGGATGTCGCTCTCAAAACCGTACACGACATTGCCGCGCTGCCAGTTGTAGCCGGCCTGCAGGCCGCCATTGTACCCGCGCGGCGCAAGGTCGAAATTGTTGCTGGCTGTCACGCCGGACAGGACGGTATGGGTCGTGGCATCGCGCGCGATGCCCGAACCGCCGTTGCCACCGGCGTAGAAGCCGGTCCAGTTCGCGGCAGGCGTCTGCGCAAACAGGCTGCTGTTGCCGCCAATGCGGTAATTCACGCCCGCACGGAAAATGCTCTCGCGCACCTCGGTGCCAATCACATGGGGCGTTCCACCAAGCACGAAGGCCTGGTTGATCGACCCGAGATCGACATAGAGATATTCGATCTTCGCGGTCCAGTTGCCGCCGACCGCCGCCTCGATGCCGCTGCCCAGAGCAAACCCGGCCCTCGTCTGCTCAACTGCGAAAGTGCCCGCGTTGATGCCGATGAGGCGTTCAGTGTCGCTGACCTTGACGCCGCCATAAGCGAAACCGCCGGTGAAGTAATTGAGGATCGGGCCGGAGGCATAGCCGACGCGGCCGCGCACGGTGCCGAACCAGGTCATGTCCTGCCTGAGTGCGGCGGCGCTTGGCACGCTGCATGTCAGGATGCAGTTGGCGTGATTTTCCGTCCCGATGCCCTGAATGTCGGCTTCCGCGCCGATCACCCAGTTGCCGAACTGATAGTTGTATCCGGCCTGGCCGCCGCCAACGACGCCCAGCGAGGCGAGGTTGAAGGTTTCGAACGAGCCGCCGAAGCCGAGCACATTGAGGCCGGAGCGGCCTTCGCCGCCAACAGCAACGCCGGCATTCAAGCCAGCATACAAACCGGTCCAATCATAGGTCGTCGATGCGACAGGCGCTTTCCTGAAGACAAGTTTGGCAGGAAGGTCCGCAGCTTGGGCGCTTACCGTCATTGCGACAAGCGCGGCCGCGATCGAAAACTTCTGCATGCTATTCCAATTCAAAACCCGGGTGCTGTTTAGCGGGCGGCGAGGTATTCCGCTGTACCTTCCCGGCCACACAGGGCCAAATTGTCGCAGCGCGGCTTCACGAAATTTTGCTGGAGCTAGAGGCGGTTACGGCGCGGGCAAGCAAAATAACCCGGCGGGCGTGCAAAACGATCGGTGTGACGTCAAAACGCAAGACAGGGCTCCTGAGCACCGCAGGATGCCGTGATCTGCGTCCGATCCGGGATGGTATCGCCGGGAAGAATCAAAGGCATCGCAGAATGTCATTGGACCAATTCAGGGAGACAACACGAAAATGAAAACGACGATGAAATCGTTCGCGGCCGGCGCGGCGCTCGCCGCTGCCGTCCTGATGGGAGCGTCCAGCGCGCAGGCCCAGAAGAAATACGATCCGGGCGCGAGCGACACCGAAATCAAACTCGGCCAGACCGTGCCGCATTCGGGACCGGGCTCGCTCTATGGCGTGATCGGCCGCACCCAGGCTGCGTATTTCCAGATGCTGAACGAAAAGGGCGGCATCAATGGGCGCAAGATCACGTTCCTGACGCTGGATGACTCGTACAGCGCGCCGAAGACCGTGGAGGCGACGCGGCGTCTGGTCGAGCAGGAAGAAGTCCTTGCGCTGTTCGGCTCGCTTGGCACCGGCCCACAGACGGCTGTGCAGAAATATCTCAACGGCAAGAACATCCCACAGCTCCTGCTCAACACCGGAGCCGGACGCTGGAACGATCCGAAGAATTTCAAATGGACCACGCCGGGTCTGCCGCTCTATCCGACGGAGGGCCGAATCCTTGCGCGCTACCTCTTGCAGAAGAAGCCTGACGCCAAGGTCGCCATCCTCTACCAGAACGACGAGTTCGGCCGCGACTACATGAATTCGTTCAAGGAGATTTTGACGGAAGCCGGCGGCAAGGTGAAGGTCGTCGCGGAGGCATCCTATGATCTCACCGATCCGACCATCGATTCACAGATGATCAATCTGTCGAAATCCGGAGCGGATGTTTTCTACAATATCTCCACCGGCAAGGCGACGTCGCAGTCGATCCGCAAGGTCGCCGAGCTTGGCTGGAAGCCGCTTCATCTTCTGGTCAGCACATCGAGTGGCCGGTCGATTTTGAATGCGGCCGGCGCGGATAATGCCATTGGCATCGTGGCTGCGAGCTACACCAAGGAAGTCGGCAGCCCGAAATGGGCCGATGATCCCGATGTGAAAGGATTTCAGGAGCTGCGGACAAGATATGTGCCGAACGTCGATCAGGACAACACGATCGCGTTTCAGGGTTATTCGCAAGCGGTGACCATGGCGCGCATTCTCGAAAAGTGCGGTGACGAACTCACCCATGCCAATGTTCTGAAGCAGGCCACATCGCTGGCGGGTTACAAGGCACCGATCTTCCTGCCCGGCATCACCTACTCAACGTCTCCGGATGATTATTCGCCGATCAAGACGCTGTTCATCGGAACTTTCAACGGCAAGGACTGGGATCTGGATACAAAGCCGGTCAGCCAATAACCTAAGACGTGCGAGGGCAGGGTGGAATTTCCGCCGCTGCCCTCGACCGTGACCGCGCGACGTCTTACTTCTAGGGCGTGAAAACCAAAACCCCGGCATCGCCTGATTTGCTGCCCGAGATTTTCCAGCGCTGGTTCGCGGCGCGGGGTTGGTCGCCGCGCGTGCATCAGCTCGATCTCCTGGCAAAGGCGCGGGACAACCGGTCAGCTCTGCTCATCGCACCGACGGGTGCGGGCAAGACGCTGGCAGGATTTCTGCCGACGCTGGTGGAACTGGGCACGCCTCAGCCGAAATCCGCGAAGACGATATCGACCGGCCGCAGCGTGGTGCGCAGCGGTGGTCTGCACACACTCTATATTTCTCCGCTCAAAGCGCTGGCGGTGGACATCGCCCGCAATCTAGAACGTCCTATCGCCGATATGAAACTGCCGGTCCGTGTGGAAACCCGCACCGGCGACACGCCGGTGTCGCGGCGGCAGCGACAGCGTAAATATCCGCCGGATATTCTGCTGACCACGCCCGAGCAGCTCGCGCTACTGCTGTCGTCCGACGATGCGCCGTATCTGTTCTCATCGCTGAAGCGGATCGTGCTCGACGAACTCCACGCGCTGGTGACATCAAAGCGCGGCGATCTGCTGTCGCTCGGTCTCGCGCGGCTGTGGCGGCTTGCGCCGCAGGCGACGGCCGTGGGCCTGTCGGCGACGGTCGCGGAGCCTGACGATCTGCGGCGCTATCTGGTGCCGCAGACCGGCGGCGTGCAGACCATGGCCGATCTTGTCATCGCGGATGCTGGCGCTGCGCCGATCGTCGAGATGCTCGATACCAAGGAGCGGCTGCCGTGGGCCGGCCACATGGCGCGTCATGCGCTCGGCGAGATTTACGATCTGGTCAAGTCTAACAAGACCTCGTTGATGTTCGTCAACACCCGCGCACAGGCGGAAATGCTGTTTCAGGATCTCTGGCGCATCAACGACGACGGTCTGGCGATTGCGCTCCATCACGGTTCGCTCGATGTGGCACAGCGCCGCAAGGTCGAGGACGCGATGGCGGCGGGCAAGCTGCGCGGCGTGGTCTGTACCTCGTCGCTCGATCTCGGCATCGACTGGGGCGACATCGATCTCGTCATCAATGTCGGCGCGCCGAAAGGCGCGTCGCGGCTGATGCAGCGGATCGGCCGCGCCAATCATCGTCTCGATGAACCCTCGCGCGCCGTCATGGTCCCGGCGAACCGGTTCGAGGTGCTGGAGTGCCGCGCCGCCATCGATGCGGTCGCGGAGAATGCGCAGGACACGCCGCCGCAGCGCACCGGTTCGCTCGACGTGCTGGCGCAGCATGTCCTTTGCTGCGCCTGCGGCGAGCCGTTTCTCGCCGATGAACTTTACGCCGAGGTACGGAGTGCCGCGCCGTATATGGATCTGCCGCGCAAGGATTTCGACGATGTGATCGATTTCGTCGCCACCGGCGGCTACGCGCTGAAAAGCTACGAGCGCTTTGCCCGTATCAAGCAGGATAAGGCCGGGAGGTGGCGGGTCACCAATCCGCGTGTGCGCCAGAGCTATCGCCTCAATGTCGGCACCATTGTCGAAGAGCCGATGCTGAAGGTGAAGCTGGTGCGTGGCAGCAACAAGGGGGGCGGCTCGACCGGAGCCATCGCGCGCGGCGGGCGGATGCTGGGCCAGATCGAGGAATATTTCATCGAGGGACTCGTGCCGGGCGACACCTTCGTGTTTGGTGGCGAGGTCGTGCGTTACGAAGCGCTGATGGAAGACGAGGTTTACGTCTCGCGCAGCAACGACGCCAATCCCAAGGTGCCGTCCTACATGGGCGGAAAGTTTCCGCTCTCGACCTATCTCGCCGAACGCGTGCGTTTGCTGCTGGCCGACCAGCGCGCGTGGAAGGGCCTGCCCGATCAGGTGCGCGAGTGGCTGTCGCTGCAGGCCGCATTTTCCCGTGTGCCGGGATCGCGCGAACTGATCGTCGAAACCTTTCCGCGCGCCGACAAGCACTATCTCGTCTGCTATCCGTTCGAAGGGCGGCTTGCACATCAGACGCTCGGAATGCTGCTGACGCGGCGGCTGGAACGCGCGCGTGCCAAGCCGCTTGGCTTTGTCGCTAACGAATATGCACTCGCCGTATGGTCACTCGGCGATATGTCGGCGATGGTCCGCAATGGCCGTCTCAACCTCGACGCGTTGTTCGATGCCGACATGCTCGGCGACGATCTCGAGGCGTGGCTCGCAGAATCCGCGCTGATGAAGCGCACGTTCCGCACCTGCGCGGTGATTTCAGGATTGATCGCGCGCCGTTTCACCGGCGAGGAGAAATCGCGGCGGCAGGTGCTGTTCTCGACCGATCTCGTCTATGACGTCCTGCGCAAGCACCAGCCCGATCACGTACTGCTGCGCGCCGCGCGGTCTGATGCCGCAACCGGCCTTTTGGATATTCGCCGCCTGAGCGATATGCTGACCCGCATCCAAGGCCGAATCACGCACAAGGAACTCGATCGGGTTTCGCCGCTGGCGGTGCCGGTGATGCTGGAAATCGGCCGCGAAGCGGTTTATGGCGAAGCATCGGACGAGTTGCTGGCGGAGGCCGCCGAGGAACTCGTGAAAGAGGCGATGCCGCTCGATCAGGATTGACAAGAGATGCAAGGGGCGCAGGCGACAGATCGAATCCAGGCCGTCACCGTCGCCGGCATTACCTTTTTAGCTGACCTCGCCGGCGCGCTGTTCTGGGAAGACGAGCGCCTTCTGGTTGTCTCCGATCTGCATCTGGAAAAAGGGTCCAGCTTCGCGCAGCGTGGCGTGCTGCTGCCGCCATTCGATACGGCGGCGACGCTGGCGCGGCTCGGCGCCGTGATCGCGCGGCACGACCCGCGCACGGTGATCGCGCTCGGCGACAGCTTCCACGACCGCGACGCGCATGAGCGGCTGTTACCGGACGACCGCGATGCGCTGTCCGCCTTGCAGGTACGGCGCGACTGGATCTGGATTTCGGGAAATCACGATCCGGCCTTGCCGCGCGATCTCGGCGGGACGGTCGCGGATGAAGTCGCGATCGGCCCGATCATGTTTCGTCATGAGCCGACCGGCGCGGTTGGCGAGATCGCAGGCCATCTTCATCCCAAGGCGCGGGTCTCGACGCGCGGACGCTCGGTCGAGCGGCGCTGCTTTGCCAGCGACGGCGAACGCGCGGTGATGCCGGCATTCGGCGCCTATACCGGAGGCCTCAGCATTCGCGATATCGCCTTCGCGGCGATCTTTCAGACGCTGGCATTCACTGCACATGTGCTGGGTGACCGGAAGGTGCACAGCATCGCGGCGTCGCGCTGTTGCTAAGATCTAAGCTGCTGGCTGCTGCTGCTGGGTGCTTTTGCCTGTCTCGTGTTGCTTGGCTCGATCCCTGAACACGTCGCGGCATGGGACCTGCTCGGCATCGTTCCGGTTTGGCATCTACCTCGTCACCCGATCAGTGGTCCCATCAGCCAAGGCATGATTTGATCTAACCCCTGGACTTCGGGCCGCCGACACGACAGACATCGTGGAACCCGGCCGCATGACGGCCGTTATCTGCCGCGGCTGGATATGGGCATGGCAAACCACAAGATCGATCATCGCAAGACAGATCATCCGGGAAGGGTCGTTCAGCACGATAGCAAGCCTGAGCCGTTCAGCCTGCGCGGTTTTCTGAAGACCCTTGGCCCCGGCCTCGTCACCGGTGCCTCGGATGACGATCCGTCCGGCATCGGGACTTATAGCCAGGCGGGCGCGCAGCTCGGTTACGGCATCGGCTGGACCATGCTGCTGACATTCCCGCTGATGGTGGCGATTCAGGAAATCTCTGCCCGTGTTGGTCGCGTCACAGGCCTTGGCATCGCCGGCAATGTCTGCCGGCATTATCCGGGTTGGGTGCTCAACATCATCGTGGCGCTGCTCTTCATCGCCAACACGATCAATATCGCGGCGGATCTGGCAGCCATGGGCGATGCGCTCAAGCTATTGATCGGTGGTCCGGGCTTTCTCTACGTGCTGGTGTTCGGTGTTGCCTCGACGGTTGCCCAGATTTTTCTCGACTACAAACGTTACAGCTCCGTGTTGAAATGGCTGACTCTCAGCCTGTTCGCTTACGTCGCCGCGCTTGCGGTGACGAAAGTCTCGTGGGGCGATGCCTTGCGCGGAATCGCCATTCCGCATGTGCAATGGACTTCGGCCTTCCTGACCACGCTGGTCGCCATCCTCGGCACGACCATCTCTCCCTATCTGTTTTTCTGGCAAGCCTCTCAGGAAGCGGAGGATCAGCGTATCGATGCGAAGAAGCAGCCGCTGGCAGAGAAACATTACGGCGCCGAGAAGGAGTTTCATCGCATCCGCGCTGACACCATTGTGGGAATGGCTTTCTCGAATCTGATTGCGGTCTCGATCATCATCACGGCAGCGGCGACACTGAATGCGGCGGGTAAAACCGACATCGAAACGTCCGCGCAGGCGGCGGAAGCACTCAAGCCTATTGCCGGCGCTTTTGCCGAGTTCATTTTCGCGCTCGGCATTATCGGTACCGGCTTGCTGGCCGTTCCGGTGCTCGCGGGGTCCGCAGCTTACGCGATCGGCGAGGGCCGCAGATGGCCGGTCGGTCTTGCCCGCAAGCCGCGTGAAGCGAGGGCGTTTTATTCGGTGCTGGCATTGTCGGCCGGTATCGGCATCGGTCTTAATTTTACGCCGATCAATCCGATCTCGGCATTGTACTGGAGCGCTGTGATCAACGGCGTGCTCGCGGTGCCCGTCATGGTTCTGTTGATGGTCATGGCGCGCCGCCGCGATGTGATGAGCAAGTTTGCGATCACCGGTCCGCTGTTCTGGCTGGGGTGGCTGTCGACGGCAGCAATGGCGGTCTGCGTAGTCGCGATGATCGCAGGTTTCTTCTTCTAGTCCCTGCGGAAGACCACAGACGCCAGCCATCCGGTCATGATCGCCATCATCGCGGTCGCGAGACCATAGAGCAGCCCATGATAGCGGGCTGAATTGGCGACGAACTGTTCGAAGCCGACCTTGACGATTTCAAACGCGGTTTCCGTTTTGGCGAGAACCGCGCCGTCGGCGAACAGCTTGATGTCGACCGTGTAGGTTCCGGTCGGCACCTCCGCGGGCAGCGGAATTCCGGTCCGAAACAGCGTCGGCGTAAGGAATGTCACCGCATTGGTCTGTTCGCGGTAAAGCCCGTGGTCGGTACGCAGCCGGACGAAGGCGGTTCGGAACGGGTCGCTCGCGACCGTGTTGGCGACATCCGGCCCCATGCGCTGCGGCAGCGGGAAACTGGCCATGCCGATCTGCTGCCGGCGCTGCACATCCGGCGCGGCGATGTTGTCGATCGGGCGGTTGGCGAAGATCCCGAGATAGGCCGGGACCTGAATGAACTCGCGTGAATCGACATTGATCCAGATGCCGAGCTTGCGTTCCTTGCGCCGCGTGACCATGTCGGCGCGCGGTCCGCTCACCGTCACCACGATGTCGTAGGCTGTGCCGGGCGGCTTGGATTTGCTGTCGCGTTCGATCGATCCGAACAGCACGAGTTCTTCGCCGGAATAATTCGGCGTCACCGTGATGCGGTGGTTGGAGACCGAGACGATCAGGTTCTCCGCGCCCGCAGTCATGCTCGCGGCGAGGGCGAGCAATAGCGCTGCGAAGAAGGGGAGTGCGCGATGTCTCATCCGCCAATCCCCAGATCGCGAATGGAGTAGAGTTCATTCGGCCGGATCACCAGTTCAACCGCAAAGCGGACCCCGACCGACAGGATCAGAAGCCCGAGCAAGAGGCGCAGATGTTCACCGCGGATTCGCTGGCCGGCCCGCGCGCCGAACTGTGCGCCGATCACGCCGCCCACCATCAGCACCAGTGCCAGCACCGCATCGACCAGATGATTGGTTACGGCATGCAGGATGGTTGCGACCACCATCGTCACCAGTGTCAGCGCCATCGAGGTGCCGATCACGGTCGCGGTGGGCACCCGCAGGACATAGATCATGATCGGAATCAGCAGGAAGCTGCCGCCGATGCCCATGATGGCGCCGAGAAAACCCACCAGCAGCCCGATGGCAACCACCGGGATCACGGAGAGATAGATCTTGGAGCGCTTGAAGCGCATCTTCAGCGGCAGGCCGAGTATCCATCCCTGGGCGCGGGCCCGCCGGGTGATGGCCGTGTTGCCGCGCCTTGCACGCAAGATGGCGCGCAGGCCTTCGAGGAACATCAGGGTGCCGACGGCGGTCAGCAGCACCACGTAAGACAGCGCGATGATGAGGTCGAGCTGACCGACCGATCGCAGCAGCGCGAAAATCCAGACGCCCAGCGCGGTGCCAGTGACGCCGCCGCAGAGCAAAACCATTGACAGCGCCGGGTCGATCGCGCGCTTGCGCCAGTAGGATAATGCGCCGGAGAAAGACGACGCCGCCATGTGGCTGGATACCGAGGCAACGGCGACTGCGGGCGAGATCCCGACGAAGATCAGCAGCGGGGTCATCAGAAATCCGCCGCCAATGCCGAACATGCCGGACACGAATCCCACCGCCGCACCCATCGCCAGGATGAGAAACACATTGATCGGAATGTCGGCGATGGGGAGGAAAAGTTGCACGCGCGTTCGCTTGAATTTTGGCGCGGGGCCGGGCCCTCGCAGCAGTGGATATGCCGCGACGCGGGTTATGCGCCGCGCCCCTGCTTAGCCGAAATCGTTTGCGGGCGCGCTAAAGAATCCGGCAAGCGGTCCGAAAAATGCGCAGTGTGGTTTCGGGATTGCGCCGCGTTAATGTTAACGCGAGCGCGGGGCCCCGGCGCCGCGGCTTCGGGGATTTACGGGACGCGGCTCGCGCTCTTAGCGGCCGTCTTGGCGGCCGGCTTCGCCGCTGGGGTTGCAGGCGCGGCAACGTCCCATCCGCCGGCAGGCGCGCCAACGGCGGTGGCCTCGTCTGGCTGTGCTTCGGGAACGAAAGTCTGTGTCGCGAGCTTCGCTGCGGCAAGCGACTGGGCATCGAGGCGCTTGGCGATGTCATCCCGCTTGCGGCCAGAATCCGCATCGCCCTGGGCCGCGGCCAGGCTGAACCACTTGAAGGATTCAGCGAGATTCTGTTCCACGCCGATGCCGCGGGCGTAGAGAATTCCGAGATTGAACTGGCTGTCCGCGACGCCGCGTTCGGCCGCCTTGCGGAACCATTGCGACGCGCTCTTGTAGTTCGGTCCGGCACCGCCGCCGTCAGCGTCGAGCACCGCGAGATTGTGCATGGCCTTGGCGCTGCCCTTCTCGGCGGCCTGCAGGTAGAGGTTGCGCGCGGTCTCGACGTCTTTCTTGAGACCGAGACCCTTCTCGTACAGCGTGCCAAGGCGGAATGTCGCCGGGACGATGCCGCCCTCCGAGGCGCGCTCATACCATTTCGCGGCCGTGGCATAGTCCGATGCAACACCGCGGCCTTCGGCGTAGCGCACGCCGATTTCAAAGGCTGCACCCGGCTCGCCCCTGTTGGCCGCGTTACGCAGCGCGGCGCTGCCGATCGTCTCGGGCAACTTGTCCGCGACCGGGGTCAGCTTGATCTTTGGATTGGTCTTCGGCGCGGGCGGGACTGTCACGGAAACCCGTTCACGCGGCGTGGCGATCGAGCCGGTGACATCGGGCGCAGCAGGAGCGGCAGCAGGCACGGCGACAGGTTCAGCCGGTGCCGCAGCGGGGATCGCCGGCATCTGGGGGACGGAAATGATCTGTGGGCCGCTCATCGGCGACTGGCGCGTGAGCAGCGTCGGCGACGTCATCGACGGCGTGATCGCAGGCGAAGCATCGGAGCGCGGTCCGTCTTCCGGCGCAGCCGGTGGTGCCGGCGGCGTCACGCTGGATTCGGCGGGGAGCGACGAGTTCGAACTGTCGTGTCCGCTCAACAGGTTCATACCCATCTTGACGGTGCCGAGCACGATCACGACCACGCTTGCGCCCACCAGGAGCGCGCGGATCTTCGAGGAGATGCCGGAATCTCCGATCGCCGCAGCCTTGGCGGCGTTGCGGGCAGCATCGTTGAGCGCGGTCACGCGGTTTGGTTTCTGCCCCGTTGCCGCGGGGGGTGCAGCAGCGGCGGCCTGTGCGGCGCGGCGTGCGGCCTGAATGAAATTGGTCGAGCTGACGGGTTCTTGCTTGCTCGCGGAAATCTCGTTCAGAACGATTTCCGACGCGGCAATGCGCTCCGACGGACTGGATCCGCCGCGCGATGCTTGCACGCGGGTTCCGGGCTCAAGCGGATGATCCGGCGGCAGGCTGGGATCGATCGGGCTGCGCGGGCTCGGCGGCGGGCGCACCGATGCGGGTGCGGCGGAAGGCGCTTCCACGCGCGAAGGCTGCGCGACGTCGAGTGCCTGTGCGGCAGATTGCGCCACTTGCTGACGTGCGATGGGAGCCTGCGCCGCAGCCGGATTTGGCATTTCGGGACGCGGCACCGGCGCGAAGGATGTTGCCGGACGCGGCGGCTCCGGCGCATAAGCCTCGCGCGCGCGGGGTTCGGGCATCGCCTGTTCGCGCGGCATCTCGCGCGGTGCGGAAGTCGTTCGGGCATTGCGCAGGTCGCCCTCGATCTGAGCCAGCCGATCGACGACGTGGCCGAGCGTATTGTGAACCGCTTCGAGCGAGTCCTGCGTATTCCGGTTGGTTTCCGACTGGCTGAAACGGATGTCGCTCAGTTCGCGCTTGAGAGTGTCGACAAGCTCGCTGTCCATCTGCGGCGTCAAGCGCAGGCTTGGATCTGCGGCTGCGCTGCTGGTGCGCTGATTTTCAAGATGACGGAGAATGTCGGACAGGCCTTCCTCGACCCGTGCGAGATTGCCGCCGCGGGTCTCGGAGGCTTCAAGCCGTTCGAGCAGATGATGGACGCGCTGCTCGACATGGCTGAGCGAAGCGGCGCTGTCGTTGCCGACCTGCAGGTTGTCGAGCCGGTCCGAAATCGTGCGGACGGCATTGTCGAAATAGACGGTGTCGCCCGCGGGCGGACGGTCGCGCTGCTCAAGCGCCGTGGTCAGCACGGCGATACGCTGTTCGAGCGCCGACAGAATGTCGTTGCTGCCGCCGGCTCGTGCGAGCTGATCGACCTTGACCGACAGTGTCTGGACATGACCGGCGAGTTCGTTCAGCGCGTCATTCGATGCGACATTCGAGACGATCACCTTGAGCGCGGCGATGGCGTCTTCAAGCTGCCGAACCGTTGCCGGATCGTGGCTGGACCGCACGATGGTGTCGATCTTGCCGCCAAGATTGCGGATTGCGTCGTCAAAGCCGGCGAGCTGTTCGGCGGGCTTGAGTGCGCGCAGTTCGCTGTAGATGTCGGACAGCGCGCGTTCGATGCCGGACAGCGCCGTGCTGTCGATGCCGCTGGAGCGCGTCTCGTCGATGCGCCGTCCGAGCGAGCGGATTTCGCCTTCGAGGGATTCGATCGCGCGGCGCGGCATCGCCTCGGTGATCGCCTGCCGGATCTCACTCAGCTCGCTGCGGAACGAGGCGATCGACTGCTCGATGCCATCGGGCCGGCGCAGCATTTCGATCTGGCTGGTGATCTGGGACAACTGCCGTTCGAGGCCGGAGAAGTCGGCCTGCGGCTGGATCGGCGGTGCATGGTTCACGAACGACGGCGGCGGCATCCGCGTGGACGAATGCGGCATGGCACGAGGCGCACCGTCGAGTTCGCCCTGCCGCGCAACGATTTCCGCGATGGAGAAATCCATCGGAGACAAACTGGGCGACATCGCGGGCGCCATGACAGGGGCAGTGCGGGCGGCCGCAGCAGCCTGATAGGGCGGATGAGAGGACGGAGTGCCGGCCGAGATCTGCGACAGCCGCGCGTCCAGCCGCGAAATGGCGTCGTTCAATTGCCGGGCCACGGCAGGATCGTTTTTCGGGGCACCCGGAGCACGCGACATGTGCTCGACCTGGCGGCTGATGGAGTCCAGCCGCTTGTGAATTTCGGCGACGTCCTGGGCTTCGCGGGGTGCGGCTGCGGGCGTGCCAATTGCCGAATTCAGCCAATCGCCCAAGGACATACCGGCACGGCGCGCGGAAGCTTCGGCCCTTTCGCGGACCGATGGCTCGATTCCGTCAACACTCCACGATACGCGCGCTGTCATGCCTTGGTCCGGTCTTGGCGCTGGCTCCTGCCAGTGCGCTTCAGACCCCCGCGTCCCATTGAAGAGACAATCAAATTTCGACGCGAGACGTCTGTTTCCAGCCCCGACTTTTTCGCGTTACGGTAAATACCGGGTTAATGAAACGGCGGCGGCCGGATTATTAATTCGGCCTTATGACTTTGTGGGCCGGAGGCGTCAGTTCGAGGACGGCCGGGTAAACAGGCCGCTGAGATCGCCGAGATCCGCTTCGGTGATCGTTCCATGAGCGGAATTCATGACCGACGACTGCCCGATATAGGCCCAGTAAATGAACTCCGCGCGGGGCATCGACGCCTTGGCGTCAACGCCGGATTCGCGAAGAAGTTTGGCGATATAGGCGACACGCTTGGCATCGACCGTTGAGACAACCTTGGCGGCATCGGCATCTGTAGCAGCCCATGAGCGGAAGGCGCGATCGAGGCTTCTGTCTTCCTTGAAGGCCAATTTCATCAAATAAGTCAGCCGCGCAGGTCCCGTGATCGATGAATCGATCTCGCGGACCACGCCATCCGTCGCGCGTTCTTGCCAGGTCGCCAGAAGCTGGGTGCGAAAATCGGCAATGCTCTCGAAATGCCAGTAGAAGCTGCCCCTTGAAACCTGCAGTCCCTCGGCCAGCATGCCGGTTTTCAGGGCGGCGGCGCCTTGGCGGGCAAGAGTCCGCAGCCCGTGGGCAATCCATTGCTCGCGGGTGAGGCGGTCTTTCGAGAGTGAAGATTCGGCAGTTTCAACCATGCACAAGTGTATTGACACAAAACGGCGCCCCACGCTAGGCTCCGTACAGATGTGTACGGAGAAATGTGACACTGGAACTGGCGTCGGTATGAATGGTGCCCGATACTCTCGCGCCTGCTGATGACGGCGCGTATCGCGCATTTCCATGTCATGGTGAGGTCATCGACGGCAGTCCATTTGCTCAAGCGACGCATCGCCAACAATTCGCGCATCCACGTCCAATTGTGAGCCGAGAGACATTCCATGACGATCTATAAAGCACCCGTCGAAGACGTGACCTTCCTTCTCAACGACGTCTTTCAGATCGACAAATACAACAACCTTCCAGGCTTCAGCGACGCGACGGCGGATGTCCGCGCCGCGATTTTTGACGAGGCCGCCAAGTTCGCCGAGCAGGTGCTTCATCCGCTGAACCATAGCGGCGACCTCGAAGGCTGCACGCGCCACGACGATGGCCGTGTCACGACGCCCAAGGGATTCAAGGAAGCGTTCAAGCAATTCGCCGATGGCGGCTGGATCGGTCTGGCGGCTCCGCAGGAATACGGCGGGCAGGGCCTGCCGGCGTCGCTGTCGGAAACCGTCAGCGAATTCATGTCGTCGGCCAACATGGCCTTCGGCATGTACGGCGGCCTGACCCAGGGCGCGATGGCGGCGCTTCTCGTGCACGGCACGCCGGAGCAGAAGAAAACCTTTGTGCCGAACATGGTCACCGGCAAATGGACCGGCACCATGAACCTCACCGAGCCGCAATGCGGCACCGACCTCGGTCTGATGCGCACCAAGGCGGTCAAGCAGGCCGACGGCACCTACAAGATCACCGGCACCAAGATTTTCATCTCCGGTGGTGAGCAGGATCTCACGGAGAACATCGTTCACCTCGTCCTCGCGCGTATCGAAGGCGCGCCGGCCGGCATCAAGGGCGTCTCGCTGTTCGTCGTTCCGAAAATGAAGCTCAACGCCGACGGCTCACTCAGCGGCGAGCCGAACGGTGTGTCGTGCGGCTCGATCGAACACAAGATGGGCATTCACGGCAATTCGACCTGCGTGCTGAATTTCGACAACGCGGTGGGAACGCTGGTTGGCCTTGAGAACAAGGGCATGGAGGCGATGTTCGTGATGATGAACGAGGCGCGCCTCGGCGTCGGCGTTCAGGGCCTGTCGCAGTCCGAAGTCGCGTACCAGAACGCAGCCGCCTACGCGAAAGACCGCCTGCAGGGCCGCTCCATCAGCGGCGTGAAAGCTCCCGACAAGCCTGCCGATCCGATCATCGTTCACCCCGACGTGCGGCGCACGCTGATGTCGATCCGCGCGTTCAACGAGGGCGCCCGCGCTCTTGTGGTGTGGACATCGCTGAAAGGCGACGTGGCGCATCGCTCCGACGATCCGAAGGAGCGCGAGGCCGCCGACGACCACATGGGCCTTCTGACGCCGGTCATCAAAGGCGTCTTGACCGATCAGGGCTTCGCCAACGCGGTCGCCGCCCAGCAGATGTTCGGCGGTCACGGCTTCATCGTCGAGACCGGCGTCGAACAGTTCGTGCGCGATGCGCGCATCACGATGCTGTACGAAGGCGCCAATGGCATCCAGGCGCTGGATCTGGTCGGCCGCAAGCTCGGCCGCGCCGGCGGACGTGCGATCACCACGTTCTTCAACGAAGTCGCTGCCTTCTCCAAGGAGAACGCCGCCAATGAAGCGATGAAGCCCTACATCGCGCCGCTCAGCGCGGCGGTGAAGGACCTTCAGCAGGCGACCATGTGGCTGATGCAGAATGCGATGGCCAAGCCGGACAATGCCGGTGCGGCGTCCACCGACTACATGCATCTCTTCGGTCTGGTCGCGATCGGCTACATGTGGGCGCGCATGGCGAAAGTCGCGCAGGACAAGCTGGCGGAATCCGGCGAGCAGCCCTACCTGAAGTCCAAGCTGGTGACAGGCAGGTTCTTCATGGAGCGGATGCTCCCTGAAACCGCGCTGCGTCTCTCGCGCATCAAGAGCGGCGCGGACTCCATGATGGAATTGTCTGCCGAGGCGTTCTGAGCTTTCAAGTTTCCTCGCGCCGGGCTCCGGCGCGAGGTCCTATGCAAATTCATCAATCACCGGGATTCCAGGGAGGGCGTCATGCCTGAGGCATTTATCTACGATCATGTCCGCACGCCGCGCGGCAAAGGCAAATCCGACGGCTCGCTGCACGAAGTCACAGCGCTGGCGCTGGCGACCGCGCCGCTGAAGGCCCTCAAGGAACGAAACAATCTCCAAGAAGATACGGTCGATGACGTGATCCTCGGTGTGGTCGACCCGGTCGGCGAGGCCGGCGGCGACATCGCGCGCTTCGCAGCGCTGGGCGCCGGTCTCGGCGAGGCGGTTCCGGGGATCCAGATCAGCCGCTTCTGTGCCTCCGGTCTCGACGCCGTCAACTTCGCTGCCGCACAGGTCATGTCGGGGCAGCACGAACTCACCATCGGCGGCGGCGCGGAATCCATGAGCCGCGTCGGCATTCTGTCGTCGGGCACGGCGTGGCCAGTGGACCCCTCCATGGCGGTGCCGAGCTACTTCATGCCGCAGGGCGTGGCGGCGGATCTGATCGCCACCAAGTACGGCTTCTCCCGCGATGACGTCGATGCCTACGCGGTACAAAGTCAGGATCGCGCGGCCAAGGCGTGGAGCGAAGGGCGCTTCAAGAATTCCGTGGTTCCGGTGAAGGACATCAACGGCATCACCATTCTCGACAAGGACGAGCATATGCGTCCGGGCACGACGATGCAGTCGCTCGCACAGTTGCAGCCGTCGTTCGCCGTAATGGGCACCATGGGCGGCTTCGATGCCGTCGCCGTGCAGTCGCATCCGGAAATCGAGGGCGTGAACTACGTGCACCACGCCGGCAATTCGTCGGGCATCGTTGATGGCGCTGCTGCTGTGCTGCTCGGAAATGCCGAAGCCGGCAAGAAGCGCGGCCTGAAGCCGCGCGCCAAGATTCGTGCGTTCGCCAATATCGGCTCTGAACCTGCGATGATGCTGACCGGTCCGGTCGATGTCACCAAGAAGGTGCTGGAGCGTTCCGGCATGAAGCTGTCGGACATCGATCTGTTCGAACTCAATGAGGCGTTCGCCTCGGTGGTGCTGCGCTTCATCCAGGCCTTCGACATCGACAATGAGAAGATCAATGTCAACGGCGGCGCGATCGCCATGGGCCATCCGCTCGGCGCGACCGGCGCGATGATCCTCGGCACCGTGCTCGACGAGCTTGAGCGCACCAACAAATCCACCGCTCTTGTCACGCTGTGCATCGGCGGCGGCATGGGCACCGCGACCATCATCGAGCGCGTTTGAGGATCAATCACATGACCTACAAGAATTTCAAGGTTGAGACCGACGCCGACGGCATTGCGCTGGTGACGTGGGATATTCCCGGCAAGTCGATGAACGTGCTGGACGAAACCACCGGCGTCGAGCTCGCCGCGATCGTCGATGCGACCACCAAGGACGCAGCGATCAAGGGTGTCGTCATCACCTCCGGCAAGGAAGCGTTCTCCGGCGGCGCCGACCTGACCATGCTGGAAGGCATGAACCGCAATCACGCGGAGATGCTCAAGACCAAGGGTGAAGAAGCCGCCAACAAGTACGTGTTCGACGAAGTCTCCAGGCTTTCGCAGAACCTGCGCAAGATCGAGACATCAGGCAAGCCGTGGGTCGCGGCGATCAACGGCCTCGCCTTCGGCGGCGCATTCGAACTGGCGCTGGCCTGTCACTATCGCGTTGCGTCGGACAATCCGAAGACCCGTCTCGGCCTGCCGGAGATCAAGGTCGGTCTGTTTCCGGGCGGCGGCGGCACGCAGCGGCTCCCGCGCATGATCCAGCCGATGGAAGCGGTGCAGATGTTGCTCAAGGGCGACGCCATCGATCTGAAGAAGGCCACGGCACTCGGCATCGTCGGCGCGGTGGTGCCTGCGGCGGATCTGATCAAGACCGCGAAAGACTGGATCAAGGCCGGCGGCAAGGCCGTCGCGCCGTGGGACGAGAAGGGCTTCAAGCTGCCCGGCGGTGCGGTCTATTCCAAGGCCGGCATGCAGTTCTTCCCGCCGGCGAATGCGATCCTGCGCCGCGAGACTTACGACAACTATCCCGCCGCGCGCGCGATCATGCAGTGCGTCTATGAAGGCTTGCAGTTGCCGATGGATGCGGCGCTGCGCGTCGAGTCGCGTTACTTCTCGAAGATACTGCGTTCGAAGGAAGCGGCGGCGATGATCCGTTCGCTGTTCGTTTCGATGCAGGAACTGAACAAGGGGGCGCGCCGTCCCGCCAACGTTCCGCCGACCAAGGTCAAGAAGCTCGCCGTCATCGGCGCCGGTTTCATGGGCGCCAGCGTCGGCTTCGTGTCGGCGCAGGCCGGCATCGACGTGGTGCTGATCGACCGCGATCAGGACAGCGCCGACAAGGGCAAGGGTCACGCCAAGACCATGCTCGACGGCCAGATCGCCAAGGGCCGCATGAAGCAGGACAAGGCCGATGCCATCCTCGCCCGCATCACCGCTACGCCGGACTATAACGCGATCAAGGACTGCGATCTCGTGATCGAGGCCGTGTTCGAGGACCGCAAGGTCAAGGCCGAGACCTACGCCAAGGCCCAGCCGCTGCTGCGCGACGGCGCGATCTTCGCGTCCAACACCTCGACACTGCCGATCAACTCGCTCGCCGAGGAATGGAAGGACCAGTCGAAGTTCATCGGCATCCACTTCTTCTCGCCGGTCGAGAAGATGATGCTGGTGGAGATCATCGTGGGCAAGAATACAGGCGATCTGGCGCTGGCCACCGCGCTGGACTACGTGAGGCAGATCAACAAGACGCCGATCGTGGTCAATGACTCGCGCGGCTTCTTCGCCAACCGTTGCGTGCTGCGCTACATCTCCGAAGGCTACGAGATGTTCAAGGAAGGCGTGCCGCCTGCGATGATCGAGAATGTCGGCAAGATGGCCGGCATGCCGGTCGGCCCGCTCTCGCTCAACGACGAGGTTGCCATCGATCTGTCGCTGAAGATCCTCAAGGCCACCGAGGCCGACATGGGTCCGCAGTCCGTCGATCCGGAGCAGAAGGCGCTGCTGGTCGAGATGGTGGAGAAGCGCGGACGCTTCGGCCGCAAGAACGGCAAGGGCTTCTACGACTATCCCGAGAAGGGCAAGGGTCAGAAGAAGTTGTGGCCGGAATTGACCTCGCTGCAATCCAAGCATCTCGATCCGGATACCTTGGACGTCGAGGAGTTGAAGCAGCGTTTCCTCGTGGTGCAGGCGGTGGAGGCCGCGCGGACCGTCGAGGATCACGTCATCACCGATCCGCGTGAGGCCGATGTCGGCTCGATTCTCGGATTCGGCTTCGCGCCGTTCACCGGCGGCACGCTGTCCTACATCGACTTCATGGGCACCAAGAACTTCGTCGAACTGTGCCACAAGCTCGAGAAGAAGTACGGTTCGCGCTTCACACCGCCGAAGCTTCTGGAAGACATGGCGGCCAAGGGCGAGACGTTCTACGGCCGCTTCGCACCGAAGAAGGCCGCGGCGTAATGGACTTCACCTCTCCCCGTTTACGGGGAGAGGGAGAGCATCTTTGCCGCTGATGGCGCAACGCAAAACAAAAGGCGGAATCCTCGATCCCGCCTTTTTCATTCTCAAAATTGCGAGCGCTCTTACGACGCTTTCAGCAGCCCCTCGGCGGTGAGGGCTTCCTGTACTTTCGGCCGCGCTGCAACACGCGCCTTGTAGCCAGCCAGATTCGGAAGGCCGGAAATATCCAGGCCCACGCGATCCGCCCAGGCGAGCATCGTGAAGAGATAAGCGTCGGGCACGGTGAAGTGCTGGCCCATCACGTAATCCCGGCCCGTCAGCGCCTGATCGATGTACTTGAACTTGCCCATCAGGCGGTCCTTGAAGAACGCCTTGGTGTCGTCGGACAGGGTCGGCTGGAACAGCGGGCTGAAGTTCTTGTGCAGTTCGCTGGCGATGAAATTCAGCCATTCCTGCAGCTTGTAACGCTCGCTTGAGCCGTGGGCGGGCGCGAGGTTCTTGTGCGGCGCCTTGTCGGCGATCATCTGGACGATCACGGCGCCCTCCGTCAGCAGATCGCCGCTTTCCAGCCCGAGCGCCGGGACCTGGCCCTTGGGATTGATCTGGGTGTAGTCGCTACCGTCCTCTAGTTTCTTCGCCTTCAAGTCGACCCTGACCAGGTCGAACGGGAGACCGGCCTCTTTCAGGGCGATATGGGGGGACAGCGAGCAGGCGCCGGGCGAATAATACAGTTTCATGGGAGGTATCCCTTTTTAAAATTTGAACATTGGGGCATTGGCAAGACCTATGACCGTCTCCTAAATGCAGGTATGTCAAGATTGATGCAACTGCATTTATTGGGGTAGGATCGGAAAAGCCCCAAGGCACGGACGACACCATGAAGCGCAAACCATCCACCGAAGCGACAGAGGTCTGGATCCGTCTGATGCGGGTTCAGGGCAAGGTGCTCGGCGCGGTCGAGCAGGATCTCAAGAAGGCCGGCTTTCCGCCGCTCGCCTGGTACGACGCGCTGCTCGAGCTGTCGCGCGCGCCAAGCGGTGAACTGCGTCCGGTCGAACTCGAGAAGCAGATGCTGCTGCCGCAGTATTCGACGTCGCGGCTGATCGATCGTCTGGTCGAGGAAGGTCTTGCCGCGCGGCGCGAATGCAAGATGGACAAGCGCGGCCTGTTCGTCGAGATCACGGATGCCGGACGCGAATTGCAGAAGAAGATGTGGAATTCATATTCCGCCGCGATCGAGCGGCATATCGGCTCGAAACTCTCCGACGCCGATGCCGTCAAGCTGAGCGGGTTGCTCGATCGCCTCGGATGTTGTGCGGGTGCGCCGCAGGCTGTCACTGTCACCAGAGAAGCCGTCAAAGAATCAGCCAAAGAAAACACGTCGGCGCGATGATCCTTTCTTTACCTCTCGCGGTTACGGATGCCCGCGTCCGTGGCATCCGCCTGCATCGTGCACTGACTGTCAAACCGAAGCCCCTTACCTGGATGTCCCATGGCGCGTGATCAGATCGATATGACACCGCTGGATTCGCGGGATGAACTGGTCGCGTGGCTGGAGGCTGGCGTAAAGCCGAAGTCCGAATTCCGCATCGGTACCGAACACGAGAAGACGCCGTTCACGCTGGAGGGCCACAGGCCCGTGCCTTATGAAGGCACGCGCGGCATCGGCGCTCTGCTGGAGGGAATGCAACTCCTGCTCGGCTGGGAGCCGATCACGGAGAACGGGAAAATCATCGGGCTGCATGATGTCACCGGTGGCGGGGCAATCTCGCTCGAGCCCGGCGGACAGTTTGAACTCTCCGGTGCTCCGGTCGAAAACGTGCACCAGACGTCTTCCGAACTGATGGCGCATCTGGCGCAGGTCCGCGAAGTCGCGACACCGCTCGGAATCGGATTTCTTGGGCTAGGCATGACGCCGTCATGGTCGCGCAAGGAAATGCCGGTGATGCCGAAGGGGCGCTACCGGATCATGACCAACTACATGCCGAAAGTCGGTCAGTACGGCCTCGACATGATGTACCGGACCTGCACGGTGCAGACCAATCTCGATTTCTGTTCCGAAGCTGACATGGTCAAGAAGCTGCGCGTGTCGGTGGCGTTGCAGCCCGTCGCCACCGCGTTGTTCGCGAACTCTCCGTTCACCGAGGGCAAGCCGAACGGCTTTCTGTCGTTCCGTTCCGAAATTTGGCGCGACACCGATAACGCCCGCGCCGGCATGATTCCATGGGCGTTCGAGGACGGTATGGGTTTCGAGCGCTGGGTCGATTATGCGCTCGACGTGCCGATGTACTTCGTCAAGCGCGGCGACGACTACATCGACGTGTCCGGTTCGTCGTTCCGCGATTTCTTCGACGGCAAGAACAAGATTATGCCGGGCGAGAAGCCGACACTGTCCGACTGGGCCAATCATCTCTCCACGATTTTCCCCGAGGTGCGCCTGAAGCGTTATCTCGAAATGCGCGGCTCCGATGGCGTGCCATGGCAGCAGCTGCCATCACTGCCGGCATTCTGGGTCGGGCTGCTCTATGACAACGACAGCCTCGAAGCGGCGTGGGACATCGCCAAGCGCTGGAATGCGCATGAGCGGCAGGCGCTGCGCGACGACGTACCGCGGCTCGGCTTCAAGGCGAAAATCGGCAACCGCTATCTGTTCGAGGTCGCCAAGGATTGCATGGCCTTGGCTCACAAGGGTCTCGCCCGGCGCGGCAGGATCGACCATCTCGGCCGCGACGAGACGCGGTATCTGGAGCCGCTGGATCACATCATGGATACGGGACATACGCCCGCCGAGGAACTGCTTGAGAAGTTCAACGGCGCCTGGCGGCATTCCGTCGATCCGGTGTATAACGAATACGCGTTTTAACTCAGCAAGTTACCGTCATCACGCGAATGTTGTTCCGGCATTTATCTGCCGTTCATCTGCCATACATCCGCGCGGCGCTTGAATAGGCGTCACCAAAGTCATCACGCCTGTTCTCCGCTGAAAGCGATGGCATGCTCCCAATCTGCAATTTCAGATCGTGCATCAGCTTTTGCGTTGCAGTGGTAGCCGCGCTGGCGCTGGCGCTGTCGTGTCTTGTCAATGTTCAGCCAGCGCGTGCGCAGGCAAGCTTCGACCGTCCCGGCAATGATTATTTGCGGACACCGATCCCGTCGGGCGATCCAGCCCTGTGCGCCCTTCAATGCGAGCGTGATCGCCGCTGCCGCGCATGGAGCTTCAACTATCCGACGGTGAGTGACGAAAGCGCGATCTGCTGGCTCAAGAATGCCGTGCCGACACGGGTGCCGAGCAATTGTTGTGTCTCCGGCGTGCGGGGCGCAGGCGTTGTGGAGCCGCGCAACAGCGCGCTTGAGGTCGAGACCGACCGTCTCGGCGGTGATTATCGCAGTGTCGACGTGGACGTCGATCCGAAAGGCGAGACCTGCAAGACGGTGTGCGATGAGGATCAGAAATGCCGCGCATGGACCTATGCGCGGCCCGGCTATATCGGGAAATCAGCGCGCTGTTTCCTGAAAGACCACGTCAAACCGCCGCGCCGCAAGCCGGGGTTCATTTCCGGTGTGGTGCGATAGCCGGTTCCACAGCCAAACAATACTCCGATTTGGGCGTTAAGGCTGGGACCGAACCACGCCAGGAGCGTCCCGATGATGCCTGTCCGCGCCGCACCCGCCATTCTTTCGATCGTCGTGCTCACGAGCGCAGCCGCGTTCGCGCAGCGCGGGTGGGAGAGTTATGACGCCGGCCATCCGGTCACCGTGGAGGGGCCGATCCTGGTCAGCACGTTTGAGGATCCGCAGGCGACGATTTCTGTAAAGGGCGCTGACAAGATCTGGACGGTGACGCTGGCGCCTGTCTCGCAAATGATCGAGCGCGGCGTGAAGGCGGATCTTGTCGCGGTCGGCAAGAAGGTGTCGGCTTACGGATATCCGTCGAAAATCGAGATGAATGAAATGCGCGCCGAACGAATCTCGATGGACGGCAAGACCTACGAGCTGCGCTGACAAGGTCAGCGTTCGGGCAAACCCTCGAATGCCTTGAGCGCCTTTTTCGACGCCAATGTCCGCCATCGCCGCAACAGGAGCTTGCCGCGCACCTTAAGGGCAGGCGTGCCGTATCATATTCCGTCGGTGACCTCGGGCCACGTCAAAGCGAGGGCCCGGACATCATCGAACGTCATCGCGGCGGGTCCGGTTCAATGCACCGACGTGAACGATCGTGCGAGCCGAAGCCCGGACAGCCACGTCCAGACCGGCTGGCTTTTCATGCCGAGGTCCCACGAGCCGACGATGGCATCGACGCGCCCGACCAGATTTTCGACCGGCAGCAATCCGACGCCGCCGTCGGCGACGGACACGCGGCTGTCGGAAGAATTGTCGCGGTTGTCACCCATGACAAACAGGTGGTCCGGCGGCACCGTGACCTCGCGGGTGTTGTCGAGGAAGCCGTGCTCTTTCAGCTTGAACAGGGTGTGCTCGCGCCCGCCCGGCAATGTTTCAGCAAAACGTGCGGCAGGTGTGACCCGGCCGTTTTCATCTTCAGCCTGACCGCGGCCGTCCGGCCGCATCGCGACCGGCTCGCCGTTGATCCACAGCCGGCCGTCGCGCATCTGCACGCGATCGCCGGGCAATCCGACCACGCGCTTGACCCAGACCTGCGATGTATCGCCGGGCCAGCGAAACACGACAACGTCGCCGCGATCGGGCAGGGCGCCGAACACCCGTCCCGTCGCGGGCAGCGCCACGTTCACCGGCAGCGATGCCGCGCTGTAACCGTAGGGATACTTCGACGCGAGCAGTGCGTCGCCGATCAGCAGCGTCGGCTCCATCGAGCCCGACGGCACATAGAACGGCTCGGCCAGCGCGCCCTTGGCGGCCATCACGACCAGAAATGCTGCAACGATCTCGGCCAGCGAGCGCGTCCACGAGCGGGACGGCTTTTGCGCGGCCGCGGCGGTGTCTTGCTGGTCGGACATGATCGTCTCCGTATGCCGAGGGTTTTCGAGGTCGCGCGCTAGCCTGTGCCGCCGACCGTGATGCGGTCCATGCGCAGCGTCGGCTGTCCGACGCCGACCGGCACGCCCTGGCCCTGCTTGCCGCAGGTGCCGATGCCGTCATCGAGCTTGAGATCGTTGCCGACCATCGAGATGCGATGCAGATCGGTGGGGCCGTTGCCGATCAGCATGGCGCCCTTGAGCGGCGCGCCGAGCTTGCCGTTCTCGATCTTGTAAGCCTCGGTGCACTGGAACACGTATTTGCCCGAGACGATGTCGACCTGACCGCCGCCGAAATTCGCGGCGAAGATTCCGTTCTTCACTGATGCCAGAATTTCCGCCGGATCGCGACCGCCGGCGAGCATGTAGGTGTTGGTCATGCGCGGCATCGGCACGTGCGCGTAACTTTCACGGCGTCCGTTGCCGGTCGGCTTCATGTTCATCAGCCGCGCGTTCTGCCGGTCCTGCATGTAGCCGACAAGAATGCCGTCTTCGATCAGCACTGTGCGGTTGGTCGGCGTGCCTTCATCGTCAATGGAGAGCGAGCCGCGCTTCGACGAAATGGTGCCGTCATCAACCACGGTGACGCCCTTGGCCGCGACCTGCTGGCCCATCAATCCGGAGAATGCGGAGGTCTGCTTGCGGTTGAAATCGCCTTCGAGCCCGTGGCCGACAGCCTCATGCAGCATCACGCCGGGCCAGCCGGGACCGAGCACCACGTCCATTTCGCCCGCAGGCGCGGGGACTGATTCCAGATTGACCAGCGCCTGGCGGATTGCGCCGTCGGCGGCCGCGCGCCATGCCTTGGTTTCGATGAAGCGCGCATAGCCTTCGCGGCCGCCATACCCGGCGCTGCCGCTTTCCTGCCGATCGCCATTGCCTGCGACCACTGAAATGTTCACGCGCACCAGCGGGCGAATGTCGCGATAGCTCTCACCATCGGGACGCACGATTTCAACCACCTGCCAGGTTGCGCCGAGCGACACGGAAACCTGCCGCACGCGCGGGTCCTTGTCGCGGACATAGGCATCAATCTCGGCGAGCAGCTTGACCTTGGTCTCGAAGCTCTGGCCGTCGAGCGGATTTTCGTCGCCATAGAGGCGGATGTTGGTGTGGCCGGGCGCAGCCGCGAATGTCCCCGAATATCCGCCGCGCACGGCGCTGACGGTATCGGCGGCGCGGATCAGCGCTGGCAGCGAGACATCTGAGGAATGGGCGTAGCCGACAGCATCGTCCTTGACCGCGCGCAGGCCAAAACCCTGGGCCGTATCATAGGTCGCCTGCTTCAGACGGCCGTTGTCGAAACCGAGCCCTTCGGACTGGCGGTATTCAAGAAATAACTCGCCGTCATCGGCGCCCGCCAGGCCGCGCACGATTTCCTTGCGGACGGCATCACGGTCGAGCCCCGCGCGATCGATCAGGGACGTGGTCACGGGTACGGCGTCGGACGGATGGCTCATGAAGGAACTCCGGGATCGCGGGATTGCAGCGAGGATCAGGCCTTCAAGATAGGGACGATCATGCCGGAGGGCGAGGGGCCCGGACTATGGGCGGCTGCCTATGGCAGCTTGTCATAGCCCTCGCCGAGGCCCATCAGGCTGAGCGGGAAGCCGATGCCTTCTTCCGGTGTCTCGAAAATAATGAAGGTCGCGGTCTTGGCGGTCTTGAGCTGGTTGAGCAGCGTATCTTCCATCACGACCTCGGCGACGCAGCCGTTGG
>Ga0310345_10000180_pt1 | contig 120938 bp, 113 predicted proteins | sample HC15DNA20500_MG_FD_204667 | JGI IMG/M metagenome (GOLD analysis project Ga0310345, IMG submission 204667) | Marine microbial communities from station ALOHA, North Pacific Subtropical Gyre - HC15-DNA-20-500_MG | ecosystem: Environmental > Aquatic > Marine > Oceanic | place: Pacific Ocean... | reverse complement strand
CGATAAAACAACACGGGTCGCCGGCAACCGGTGGCCCATCGCGAAGGAGACGCCATGGCCCATCCCGATTCCGGTTCAGACCGGGTGATCCTCGAACCCGAGCGCCCGATCATCGACCCGCATCACCACCTCTGGGATCGCTCGCGACTCGCGCTCGGCGATGGCCCGTTCGCCGAGCACGGCTTCAGCGCAATGCTGCGCGAGCGCCCGCGCTACCTGCTCGACGAGTTACTGGCCGATACCGACAGCGGCCACGATATCCGCGCCACCGTGTTCATCGAGTGCCGGGCCATGTATCGGGCCACCGGCGACAAGGCGTTGCGCTGCGTGGGCGAAACGGAGTTCGTCAACGGCGTGGCCGCGGTGGCGGCCAGCGGCGTCTATGGCGACACGCAGGCCTGTGCCGGGATCGTGGGCCACGCGGATCTGCGCGGCGGCGATGCGGTGGCCGATGTGCTGCAGGCGCATATCCAGGCCGGCGGCGGTCGTTTTCGCGGGATTCGCCAGAGCGCGGCCCATGACGGCGACCCGAACGTGCTTGGGCCGCTGTCCACCCGCGGCGCACCGGAAGGGCTGCTGGGCGACGCGGACTTTCGCCGTGGCTTTGCCGCGCTCGCGCCTCTGGGCCTGAGTTTCGATGCCTGGCTGCTGGAACCGCAACTGCCGGAACTGCTCGATCTCGCCCGCGCGTTTCCGGATACGATCATCGTGCTCGACCATGTCGGCGGGCCGGTGGGCATCGGCGCCTACGCCGACCAGCGCGACGCGCGTTTCGACGGCTGGCGCGCGCAGATGCTCGCGCTCGCGCGTTGCGAGAACGTCGTGGTCAAGCTCGGCGGCCTGGCCATGCCGTTCGCCGGTTTCGACTGGTCCTATGGCAACCGGCCTGGCACGCACGAAGCGCTGGCTGCGGCCTGGGCGCCCTATGTCGAAACCTGTATCGAAGCCTTCGGCGCCGAGCGCTGCATGTTCGAAAGCAATTTCCCGGTCGATCATTTCACCTGCGATTACGCCACGCTCTGGAATGCCTTCAAGCATCTGGTGGCCGATTACAGCGAGGCGGAGAAGACCGCGCTGTTCTCGGGCACCGCCGCGCGCGTGTATCGACTGGACGACATCGCCGGCCACCCTGGCCGCTGATGCCGTTGCGGGGCGGAAGATGCATTGCGTGTGCCGCAACAATCCCTATGTAGACTGCCGTACACGGTATCGCCACGCGTGGCGGTCATCCTCTTGCGAAAGGACCAACGATTCATGAGCAACGACAACGAATACACGCCGCCAGCCGTCTGGAAATGGGAGAAGGGCAGCGGCGGCAAGTTCGAAAACATCAACCGCCCCATCGCCGGCCCGACCCACGACAAGGAATTGCCGGTCGGCAAGCATCCGTTCCAGCTCTATTCGCTGGGCACGCCGAACGGCGTGAAGGCAACGGTGATGTTCGAGGAACTGCTCGAGGCCGGCTACAGCGGCGCCGAGTACGATGCCTGGCTGATCAACATCGGCGAGGGTGATCAGTTTTCCAGCGGCTATGTCGCGATCAACCCCAACTCCAAGATTCCGGTGATGGTCGACCACAGCGCGCCCGAGCCGCAGCGCGTGTTTGAGTCCGGCTCGATCCTCGTCTATCTGGCCGAGAAGTTCGGCGCGTTTTTGCCGAGCGATATCGCCACCCGTACCGAGACCATGAACTGGCTGTTCTGGCAGATGGGCAGCGCGCCGTATCTGGGCGGCGGCTTCGGGCATTTCTATGCCTATGCGCCGGTGAAGCTCGAATACCCGATCGACCGCTTCGCCATGGAAGTGAAGCGCCAGCTCGACGTGCTCGATCGTCGTCTGGCCGAAACGCGCTATCTGGCGGGTGATGAATACACCATCGCCGATATCGCCACCTGGCCGTGGTACGGCGCACTCGCCAAGGGGCGTCTCTACGACGCCGGCGAATTCCTGCAGGTGCAGGAGTACAAGAACGTGCTGCGCTGGGCCGACGAGATCGAAGCCCGCCCCGCGGTGCAGCGCGGGCGCATGGTCAATCGCCCGTTCGGCGATCCGTCGGAGCAGCTGCGCGAACGCCACGACGCCAGCGATTTCGAGCATCGCACCGAAGACAAGCTGCAGTCGGAAGGCTGAAGCCGCCATGGCCGGGGCCGGTCGATGGACTGCCCCGACCGTGATCCATGATGGCAAGGGTCTATCGTCGGCCTGTCGTCCCGTCTGATACGCCATGCCCGCGATCGATCTCATCATCGAACTGTCGGCTGCCCAGTGCCATGCCCATTACGCCGGGGCCGTCGAACAGATTTATGCACACAGCGTGGATGGGCGCCGGGTACTGTTGCCGGCACAGGCGCTGCGCCGCGTCGTGACCCGCGACGGGGTGCACGGCATCTATCGGCTCACCTATGGTGCCGATGGCCGTTTCGAATCGCTGCGGCGTATCGGCGATACGCCGAAGCCCTGACCGCGAGTCGATGTGGCGCGGGTTGGATCGGTGCAGGCCGAGCGCCGGTAATTGCCGTGGTCAGCGCGTGAATCGCGCCGGCACGCGCAGCGACTGCCATTCGCCGCTGGCGAGCGAGCCCAGCTTCCAGTCGCCGATACGCATTCGAACCAGGCGCAGCGTCGGCAGATCGACCGCGGAGGTCATGCGCCTTACCTGGCGGTTACGCCCTTCGCGGATGGTGATCTCGAGCCACGTGGTCGGCACGTTCTTGCGATAGCGCACCGGCGGGTGGCGCGGCCAGAGATCCGGCTCGGGGATCACGTTCACGTCGGCCGGTTGCGTCGGGCCGTCCTTGAGCGTGGGGCCCGCGCGCAGGGCGTCGAGCTGTTCTTCGCGGGCGGTACCGTCCACCTGCGCCCAGTAAGTCTTGGGCATCTTATGCTTCGGGTCGGTGATCCACGACTGCAGGCGGCCATCGTTGGTCAGCAGCAGCAACCCCTCGCTATCGCGGTCGAGCCGACCGGCCGGGTAGACGCCCGGCACGTCGATATAGTCGGCCAGCGTCGCGCGCTGGTCCGCATCGGTGAACTGGGTGAGCACGCGAAAGGGCTTGTTGAAGGCGAGCAGCCGCGGCGTCTCGGGTCTCGCCGCGGGCTTGCGGCGGGGTTTCGGGCGCCGTGGCGGGCATTTTTTCGGTGGCCGTCGGCTCATATGAACCGCGCAGGCTACCAGTCCTTCGCCCAGCTCGACCGGCCCAGCTCGATGATGCGCGAGATCTCGTCGTCCGGTACGCAGTCGGCGTTGCCGCGTTCGAGCGGGTCGTAGTGGAACACGAACAGCCGCGATGCGAATTCGGCGATCGGCAGCGATGCCTCGCCGGGAATCTCGCCGTGGCCTTCGGTGGCGGTGACGATGTCCTGGCCCCAGTCCTGGCCGCTGTCGTTGTTGGGGTTGTAGAAATACACGCGCATCTCGTTGTCGGGGTCGAGCCCGACCCGCAGGATGCTGATCGCGTGGCGACCGACATAGCGCGCGGCGCTGTCGGTCACGGCGATACCGGCCGGCTGGGAATGGATCACCGGCATGTTGTCGTTGTAGTACGGGTGATAGCAGGCATAGAAATGCCGTACGAAGCCGGCGTAGTCGTCGATCTCGCCCGATTCGGGATCTGCGATCACGCGAAAGCCCTGGCCGACCCACCAGCCGTAGAATTCGGGGTTGATCCAGCGGTGCAGGTCGTCGTCGCGCTCGCCGCACAGCCGGCCCATCTCGATATAGATTCGGTCCAGATGCGGCACGAGCACGAGCGAGACCGGGTCCACATCCAGCGGACGCTCCTTGGCCAGTCCCGCTTCCAGGCCCTTGGAGGACACGCGCTCGCCCTCGAAGCGGGTGAGCACCTCGTCGTCGCGCGCGGCCCAGGCCACGAGTTGAAGCAGGTAGTCCGGGTCGTTGTCGGCCCACATCGACAGGCCGATCACGGACTGGCAGGTCGGGTTGTTGCCCTGGCCGACGCCCAGCGGCTGGCCGAGCAGACCGAGCACACCCGCGAGCAGGAACACCCGCGGCGGCTGGGCGTCGCCAAAGACTTCGCGCAGGTTTACGGCGGTTTCGGCCGACAGCGACAGGCGGATCTGGCGCCACAGGCCGGCCGCCACCGGCGTCGAGAACAGCACACCGCGTTCGAGCAGCAGCGCGAGGCCGTAGATGGCCTGGCAGGTCTCCACGAACACCGCCTCGTCGATCAGCGTATGGATGAGCTCGCGGTAGCACAGCAGGGCATCGCGGCCGGTGGGGCTCAGGCCCAGCGCGACCGGAATCAGCGCATCGCCGCCGCCCTGGGGAATGGCGCGCAGGTGACGCAGAAACACGGCGTGATAGACCGACACCAGGCCGGTGTCGTGCATGGCGTCGGCGAAGCCGTGGGCGTCGGCCTTGAGTTCGTCGCGATCCATTTCGACCAGCCGTTCGGCATAGATCGCAAGCCCCGGGTCTTCCGCGCAGCCCGGCGCCGGCGCGAACAGCGATTCGACCAGCCGCTTGGCGTCGTCGTTGTCGGCTGCGGCGGCCAGTTCCGGGTCGTAGAGACAGGTCGCGATCTGGATCACCATCTGGCGCGCATCGTCGACCTGGATCGGGCGTTGGGCGAGGATGCGCCACACCTCGTTCACCAGGCTGTCGAGGATGCTCTCGTAGCCCATGTGCGCGAGCTGGTACTGATAGAGCGCCTGCACGGCGCGACCGAGATCGTGCTCGCGTTCGCGATCCGCCTCGCTGAGCGAACCGGCAAGAAGGTCCAGATTCAGCGCCATCACCTGGGTAAGAAAATTGCGGGCGCGCTCGGCGGTGATGCCGGGGTGGAAGTATTCGCCCTTGGCCACGGCCAGCAGGCGCAGTTCGCTCAGGGCCTCGATCGCGGTCGTTGCACGATCGGCCTGGCGCAGCGACCGTACGGCTAGTGCCGGCTGCAGGATGTTCGGCCGGCCCCAGTCGCTGTGCGCGAACACGCCCGCGGACTCGATTTCGGCCACGCGCGCATACAGCGTCGGCGCGCCGCCGTTCAGGGCCAGCATGGCGGCGGCGCATTCCAGCGCGTCGATCTTGGCGGGTTTGCGTGCCTTCTTGTCTGCGATCGCCGCCAGCTTTGCCAGGCCGGCATCGAAGCGGGCGGCCAAGGCGGCGAGGGTTTCGGTGTGTTGGGTCATGTCGGGTCCGTTGACGAAAACCGGGCGGTGCCCCCGCCTGTCAGGGCCGCATTGACGCACTTATCGGCGCCGAAGACCAGCCGTAATCCTCGTGATGACAACCGCGCGCGCCAGGCAGCGCATGCGCCGCGACGATGCGCTAGGGTTGGGGCCGAAAGACCGTGGACGCGCTCGTGACGCGGTTCGAGGCACCCGGCTGCGGCGCGATGCTTTCGGTTGTCGCGGCGGGCCGATGCGGGCCGATGCGGGCCGTGTTGCGGCTGCGGTTTTTCATCGCCCATACGGCAGAGCATGGGCAATTGCCTGTAAAACACAGAAAAATTAGACGTGAAACGGCATTTCAATTGAGGCATGATCCCTCGCATCCGGATTCGCCGGATGGCAGGCGCGCAACGCAGGCAAAAAAGCGGGCGCCGTCTGCTTAGCGACATTAACGGAGGAGATTCCGATGGCTTCGACCACTCTCAAACGCGGTCTGCTGGCCGGCGCCACCGCGCTCGCCCTGACGGCATTCCTGGCGCCGAGCACCGCTCTCGCGCAAGACAGCACAACCTGGCGCGTGCAGTCGCACTGGCCCAGCTCCAGCAGTTCCTACGAGGACAGCCTCGTACGCATCAAGAACGTCATCGAAGAGCGCACCGATGGCCGCGTGAAGCTCAAGCTCTACCCGGCCGGCGCGCTGTTCAAGGCGCAACAGACGTTCGACGCGGTCAAGCGCGGCACCATCCAGATGGGCACCATCGCGCCGGCCTACGCACAGAACCAGATGAGCCTCGCGGGTATCGCCTCGGGTCTGCCGTTCGCCTTCCGCAACGTGTGGGAAGTCGCGTACTTCCACAAGGGCCTCGGCTTCGAGGACATGCTTCGTGAAGAAGCCGCCGAGGAAGGCATCTACTGGTCGACCGACAAGGTCTACCCGACCGAAATGGTCGTCGATCAGCCGATCGAGAGCATGGAGGACTTCGAGGGTCTGAAGATCCGTTCCTCCGGCGCGCTACAGACCTTCCTAACCGAAGCCGGTGCTTCCGCCAGCTACATCCCGGGCGGCGAGCTTTACACGGCGCTGTCCAGCGGCGTGGTCGACGGCGCGCACTGGGGCGCGGCGCAGGGCGCGGCCAGCATGAGCCTGTACGAAGTCGCCAAGTACCACGTCAAGCCGGCGCTCAATATCGCGGGCACGGACGTGTTCATCATCAACCAGAAGGCGCTCGACAAGCTCTCGCCGGAAGACGCCAAGACGGTCAAGGACGCGCTCAACGAGCAGTTCTGGGTGCGCACCAACGAGTATCTCTACAAGGAGCAGCTCGCACTCGCCAACGCCATGGCCGAGCAGGACGTCAAGATCACGACGCTGCCGGAAGACGTGCAGAACCAGCTCACCGAGGTGGCACAGAAATCCTGGGCCGAGCAGGGCGAGCGCAGCGACAAGGCCGCCGAGGCGCTGGACAAGCTCAAGTCCATGCTGACCCGGCTGGGCTATATCGACGAAAACGCCTGAACCTCGTCTCGTCATGACCACCGCCCCGGTGGCCCTCGCGGCCATCGGGGCGGCTTTTTCTGCGGGAGTCGCCTATGCGCCTGCTCAACGGTTTCATCAATGGCATCACCCGGCTCAACGACTGGATCGGTCGGGCGGTGGCATTGCTCATCTTCGTCATGTTCGCCGTGCTGCTGCTCGGCGTGATCTACCGCTATGCGCTGGATGCGCCGCGCGTCTGGACGACCGAACTCACCCAGTTCGTGTTCGGCTTCTATGCGGTCATGTCCGGCGGCTATGTCATGGCCCATCGCGGCCATGTGAACGTGGACCTGCTCTACAGCTCGCTGGCGCCGCGTGTGCGCGCGATGCTCGATGTGCTCACGTCGTCGCTGTTCTTCCTGTTCACGATCACGCTGCTCTACTACGGCGGCATCATCGCCTGGGAATCGGTCGACAGCATGGAGACGTCCTACTCGGCGTGGAACCCGCCGGTATGGCCGTTCAAGATCGCGATCCCGGTGGCCGCCGCGCTGCTGTTGCTGCAGGGCATCGCCAAGCTGGTCGAGGACATCGCGATCGCCGTGGGCGTGATCGACGCGCCCCGATCCGCGGCTGACAAGGGAGAAGCGGCATGAGCATCGAACTCACGACGCTGCTGTTCTTCGGCGCGCTGCTGTTCTTCCTCGTCCTCGGTCTGCCGCTGACCTTCGTGCTCGGCGGCGTGTCGGTGGTGTTCCTCTACTTCACCTGGGGGATCGATTCCTTCTACCTCGTCGCCTCGCAGATCTGGGGCACGATGGAGAGCTTCACGCTCGTCGCCATTCCGCTGTTCGTGTTCATGGCCATGATCCTGGAGCGAACCGGCGTGGCCAATTCGCTCTACCGCATGATGTATCTGTGGTGGGGCGGCACGCGTGGCGGCCTGGCCATCGGCACGGTGTTCATCTGTGCCGTGTTCGCGGCCATGTGTGGCATCAGCGGCGCGGCCGTGGTCGCCATGGGCACGATCGCGCTGCCGTCCATGCTTGAACGCGGCTACGACAAGCACATGGCGCTCGGCGCCATCAATATCGGCGGCGGGCTGGGCATTCTCATTCCGCCCAGCATCATCATGATCCTCTACTCGCTGATCACCGGCGTGTCGGTAGGCCAGATGTTCGCGGCCGGCATTCTGCCGGGCATCCTGCTGGTGGTGCTGGTGGCGATCTACGTGCTCGTGCGCTGTTATTTCCAGCCGCATCTCGCGCCCGCGCTGCCGCCGGAAGACCGTGGCGACTGGCCCGAGAAGTTCCGCGCGCTGGGTGCCGTGCTGCTGCCGATCATGATCGTGGTGATGGTGCTCGGCTCGATCATGCTGGGCGTGACCACGCCCACGGAAGCCGCGGCCATGGGCGTGCTCGGCGCGCTCATTTCGGCCGCAGTCTATCGCCGCTTCACCTGGACGCTGATCAAGGAAGCGAGCCTGCGCACCTTTTCGCTGACCGGCATGATCATGTGGATCCTGTTCGCGGCCCATGCCTTCAGCGCGGCGTATCAGAGCATGGATGCGCAGGCCATGATCGAGGGCTGGATGCAGGCGATTCCCGGCGGGCCCTGGGGCACGATCATCGCCATGCAGATCATCCTGTTCCTGATGGCCATGGTGCTCGATCCGGTCGGCATCATGCTGATCACGCTGCCGGTGTTCATGCCGATCGTGGAAAGCCTCGGCTTCGATCCGATCTGGTTCGGCATCCTGTTCGTGATCAACATGGAAATCGGCTACATGACGCCGCCGTTCGGCTTCAACCTGTTCTATCTCAAGGGCGTGGTACCGCCCTCGATCACGATGCAGGATATCTACCGTTCGGTGCTGCCTTACGTGCTCGTGGGCATCGTGGGGCTGGCGATCATCATGATCTTCCCGCAGATCGCCACCTGGCTGCCGGGCTACGTGTTCTAGTCACGTCGCGTTGGAAGCGTTGCCCGTCGCCGCCGCGGCGGGCAGCGTGCCGATCATCGGTAACGGGCCGCCGGGCGTATGTTCGAGTTCCGTACTCACGCCCAGGGGCTTTCATGACTCGTCACCTTCTCGCCGCGCGTCGCTCGCGTGCTGTTCTCGCGGCCGCTGTCGCCTTGCCCATTGCCGCCACGGCCGCGCCGGGCGATGCGCCCGAAGTAAAGGCCAGCGACGGCACGGCGCTCACCGCCGAAACCGTCGCGAGCTTCAATAACCCCTGGGCGATGACGTTTCTGCCCGACGGCTCGATGCTGGTCACCGAGAAACGCGGCCAGCTCCTGCATGTCAGCCGCGACGGCAGTAAGGCCGAGGTCGGCAATCTGTTCGATGTGGCCTATGGCGGCCAAGGCGGGCTGGGCGACGTCATTCTCGACCCGGATTTCGCCGAAAACCGGCATATCTACCTGTCCTATGTCGAATCGCTGGACGACGGCGCCACCCGCGGGGCCACGGTCGTGCGCGCACGGCTGGCCATGAACGACGGCAAGCCGGCGCTGGAAGACGTCACCCGGCTATGGCGTCAGCAGCCCTACCGTGCCGGCCGCGGGCATTTCTCGCATCGACTGGCATTCGCGCCGGACAACGCGCAGCACGCAGGCGATCTGTTCATCACCTCCGGCGAGCGCCAGAAACAGACGCCCGCCCAGGCCATGGACACCAACCTGGGCAAGATCATTCGCCTGGAAGCCGACGGCAGCGTGCCGGCAGACAACCCCTTCACCCGCGACGGCGAGCTCGCCCGCGAGTTCTACAGCATCGGCCATCGCAACATGCTCGGCATTGCCTTCGATGCCGACGGCGCGCTCTGGACGCATGAAATGGGCCCGGCCCACGGCGACGAACTCAACAAGATCGAAGCCGGCGACAACTACGGCTGGCCCGTTGTCTCTGAAGGCGACAACTACAGCGGCGTGCCGATCCCCGCTCACGCCACCCGCGACGAATTCAACGCGCCGGAAGTCGCCTGGGTACCGTCCATCGGTCCGACCGGCTTCGTGATCTACAACGGCGATTTGTTCGAGGGTTGGCAGGGCGACGGCTTCATCGGCGGCCTGGTCGCCAAGGCCATCGTGCGGGTCACGCTCGACGGCGATAACAGCAAGGAAGTGGCCCGCTACGGCTGGGGCGAACGCATCCGCGAACTCGAGCAGGGCCCGGACGGCGCGCTCTGGGTGCTCGAGGACAAGGCCAAGGGCGCGAGCGACGACAGCATGGCAGCCCGGCTGATCCGGCTCACGCCGGCGGCCCGCGAAGGCTAGACGTCGCGGCGTGGGCGTTCAGACAGCCGCCCACCCCAACGCATCGCGGCCGGCGCAGCGATCATTTCGCCGCGCCGGCCGCGTTTTTCAGGGGTTCTCGTTCAGGCGCTCTCGTTGCGGCGCGGCAGCTGCCAGTCCCGGCGCACGAAATGGCAGGTATAGCCGCTCGGGAATTTCTCCAGATAATCCTGGTGTTCCGGCTCGGCTTCCCAGAAATCGCCGGCCGGCTCGACCTCGGTCACCACCTTGCCGGGCCAGATGCCGGAGGCATCCACATCCGCGATCGTGTCCTCGGCCACGGCCTTCTGCGCGTCGTTCGTGTAGTAGATCGCCGAGCGATAGCTGCGCCCCACGTCGTTGCCCTGGCGGTTCTTCGTGGTCGGATCGTGGATCTGGAAGAAGAACTCCAGCAGCTCCCGGTAGCTGATCGTATCCGGATCGAACACGATTTCGATCGCCTCGGCATGATCGCCGTGGTTGCGATAGGTGGCGTTCGGCACGTCGCCGCCGGAATAGCCCACGCGGGTCGAAAGCACGCCGTCGTAGCGGCGAATCAGGTCCTGCATGCCCCAGAAGCAGCCGCCTGCAAGGATTGCCTTTTCGGTCGCCATCAGATGTCCTCCACTTGATCGATGAACTCGCCGTAGCCCGCGGCTTCCATCTCGTCTTTCGGGATGAAGCGCAGCGACGCCGAGTTGATGCAGTAACGCAGCCCGCCGCGATCGGCCGGGCCGTCGGGAAACACATGCCCGAGATGGCTATCGCCATGCGTCGAACGCACCTCGGTGCGAACCATCCCGTGCGAGTCGTCACGTAGTTCGTTTACGTACGCGGGCTGGATCGGTTTCGTGAAGCTCGGCCAGCCGCAGCCGGATTCGTACTTGTCGCTGGAGGCGAACAGCGGCTCGCCCGACACCACGTCCACGTAGATGCCCGGTTCCTTGTTGTTCAGGTATTCGCCGGTGCCTGGGGGTTCGGTGCCGCTTTCCTGGGTTACCCAGTGTTGGGTTTGGTCTAGGTTGGAGAGGGCTTCTTGGGATTTGGTGTAGGTCGGCATGACCGCGCTTCGTTTCGTTTGCGAATAAGTCGAACAATGATGGTTTGCGGCGCTAAATCAAGCGCGTGTCTTGCGCTCCGGGTTCCGTGCGTGGATAAGAGCAGTCAATAGAGGTTCTCACGAACAATGACTGTACCTGTCCCTTAGATTTATCGGCGTTTGGCCTCGTAGCTGGCGCTGTCGGAACTGAGAGAAATCGCGCAACCTACGGATTTCTGCACTTCTGATCGCTACACTTAGCACGGGCCTCAGTACTCGCAGGAATCCGTGCATCGCGCTAGCTAAGGTCGCATAGTTATTGCAAAGCTTTCTGGGGATGGGATGTTCGAAGAACGAGTTCAAAATCTTGAGCAACTAGAAAATGCATTGTTGAAGCAGCAAGCGAAACGGGAGTCTTTAGCTAGAGACTATGGTGCGCCCGGACCTCTTCTATTCCGAGGGCAGGGTAATGCGGCTTGGCCGTTATCTACCACGCTTGAGCGCTATACGAGGCGACAATTTTCGCTTGACGAATATCTCTCTACGCTCGAGAAAATTCAGCCTGTATTGCAGGCGTATACGGGCGAAAGGTGGGAGGTTCAGCGAGACGAGTTCAAAAAAGAAGTCAGGGTAGATCAACCTCTATCTGAACAGCTAGGCCTGCTCCGCGCGTATCCGCTAATGGTTCATGCTAGGCATCACGGGTTTCCTTCGCCTTTAATGGATTGGACGGCTAGTCCCTATGTAGCAATGTATTTCGCTTTCGCTAATGCGAATCCGAGCTATCCGATATCCGTATACGCTTTTCAAGAAAGCCCGACCGGCGAGAAATACGATAGGAGTAGTGTTCAGCCTCATACATTTGGAAAGAATTCGAGAATTGAAACACTAAAGCCGAGTGTCGCCTCCCATAAACGTCATTTTATGCAACAAGCGCGGTACACAGTTTGTTTGCGCGGGCATGGGCAAAATATGTGGTTCGCAGGACACGATGAATTCCTACAGCAATCCGAACCGTATGATGAAATTATTACGCGGTTCGTTTGCCCGAGCGATGTAACAAACCAGGCAATGCAACGCCTTAATCAAATGAACATCAATGCCTATACACTTTTTGGCAACGAAGAGTCACTATTTGAAACCTTAGCCTTTGACGCGATACGTAATGCCGCAAATTCCTCATGACATCTTGCGCTTCGAGGTTTAATCCACTCTCTAGGGTTGTAATCGCGGTAGTCCAGATATTGCATCGGAGTCCTAAAGGGGGCAGGCACGAATAAGAGGCTTTGGTCGGCTAGTTTCGAATCAACGATGCAGCCGAAGTCGACTTAGGGTTTCGCGCTGCTGCGCGAGTTACTTTTATTTGCTTGCCCAAATAAAAGTAACCAAAACAAAAGGCACCCTGTCTTGCGTCGGCGCTTCGCGCCGATGCCCTGCGCGGCTCCGTCCGAAAGAGGACAGCCGGAAACTCGCCGCGCTGCGCGCGACTCAGACATCCGGCTGTCTTTTTCTCTTTCGGCCTCCACTGCTCGGCGCTGCGCCCAAGGGGACCCAATACAGGCAAGCTCGCTGTTGCTCGCTCAAGGTCGCGCTTGTTGTGTTGGATTAGGCGTGCGCCTAATCCGACGAGAACGGAGTCGACGGGTGCGTTCTGGTTCTGTAGGGGTTTTGGTTTCGGTAGTTGGCTTGGCGTTTGTATTTGGGCCCCGTTGCGCGGCGACGGAGACGCGCAGCGGCGAAGGGTGTCCGGCGCACTGCGCCGGTGCGGCAAGGTGTTTGAGCATCGCCAAAGCGATGCGAGTTTTTGCCGCATCCCTTCGCCGCGAGCATCGGAGTGCACCGGCGCGAAGCGCCGGCGCTGTGCCCGGGTGTCTTTTTCCTTTGCTTACTTTCTTTTGGACAAGCAAAAGAAAGTGAGTCGCACAGCAGTGCGAAACAAAAGGTCCGACAAACTCGTGGGTGCCGAAAGCCTCGCGGCCAGAAGCCGCCGAGTTTCGATTCAACGCCTAAATTTAACCGACCGGCGTTTCGCCCCAAGGCGCAGAGCACGCAAGAGCCGGCCACAACAAAGCGCTGAATGCCACCTACAACGTGCGTAGCATGTCGCGTTTTTACGGCGAGTAGAACACGGTAATGATGAGCGATTGGCTGTTTTCGGGCGCGATGCCCCTCTTATGGGTCGCATTCTGCACGGTCGCGCTGTACGCGCTGATCATCGTGTTTGCCCGCTGGTCCGGGGTGCGCAGCTTCGCAGAAATGTCGACGTTCGATATCGCGGTCACCATTGCGTTGGGTTCGCTTATGGCCAGCGTTGTCGTGTCCAAGAACCCGCCGCTGGCCCAGGGCGCGGTAGCGGTGGCTACGCTTTATATCCTGCAGCTTGGGGTGTCGCGTCTGCGCTCCCGGTATCGTGCCGTCGAAGCGGTGGCTGACAACGCGCCGATTCTGCTGATGGGGCCGGGCGGTGAAATCAAGCACGAGAATCTGCGCGTCGCGCGTGTTACGGAGGACGATCTGCGTTGCCATTTGCGACGGGTTAACGTCTCAGACGTACGTCACGTGCGCGCGATGGTCATGGAGGGCACCGGCAATATCAACGTGCTGCACGGCGATCATCATGACGCGTCTGACAGCGCGTGGATTCTGCAGGGCGTGCGCGACTACCAGGCGCCGCCGGGATCGACACGCGCCGGGCGGGCGTCGGTTTGATGTGCACGGTGGACGGCGGTATCGGTGCAGGATCGGCAGTGGATCGATGACACGGCGCCCGGCGCCTCGCGTCGGAATGCGTACGCCTACGGGTTTATCGGGATATCCCGGTACGGAACCGGCATTCATCCTGCCGCCTATCATGCATTGGCGCGCCGATTACTGCGCCGCAAGCAAGGAAGCCCATCATGCAAACCGATCGTTTCATCGCCCGCGTGTATGAAGCCTGCCCCCAGCTGGATCCGGACGTCGTTCATCAAGGCACGCTGATCACGCTCGATACGCTATGTGAACACCTGCCGAAAGCGCAGACCAAGGAAATGGCATCACAGCTGCCGGACGAGATCGCGAGTGCGGTGACCGCTGGCGGCAATCGTGCGGACACGACGGATGTACCGATCAGCCTGGAGGAATTCTATTCCAAGCTGATGTTTCGTGCGGAGCTGGAAAAAGCCGATGTGACGGCGCTCGCGAACGCCGTGGGCCGTACGCTCGACGAAGCACTGAGCGAAGGTGAGGCGAAAGGCGCCGCGCTCGATTTGCCGGGTGAACTGGAGAGACTCCTTACCGATTGATTCTCCGGTCGCCGGGTCTGATCAATCCGTTCGAGGCAGCAAGGCGGACTGCACCACCAACATCATCTCCGGGTGGATCTCTGCAGCACCAGCGCTACCGATCGCGGTGAGCGCCGGCTATATTTCCTGTGTCTCGATCGCCACAGCCGGCGCTGTGGGTAGGCGTTCAGCCGGTTGAGTGCGGGCCGCCTATCCGCTGCCGTAATTCGGCATTTTCTGCCTCCAGCTCTCGAACTCGCGCTTCGAGTTCTGTGATACGCCGTTGCGCCGGGCCATCGTTACCACGATGGGCAGCGGCTTTCTCGGCATGCGCCGCCATATCCACCGGCCCGCAAAGCTGATGCATCAACTCCGCTTCCTTGCGCCCGGGCGTACGCGGCAGCTGCACGAGCAGGGCGCTGTCGTCGTCGCCCATCAATTCGGCAACCGCAGCGGTGACGGCGGCATTGTCGTCGAAACTGTGCAAACGCCCGCTGCGGGCACGCAGTTCGCCGGGTGTCTGCGGGCCGCGCAGCAGCAATAGCGTGAGCACGGCGTATTGGGCGCGGCTCAGCTGCAGGTCGTTGTAGGTGGTGTTGCACAGCCGCTGCTTGTACTTCTCCACGCCGTTCTTGAAGTTCTCCTCGATGTGCACAAGGCTGCGATCGCGCAGGCCGCGCGCGGCGTGCTGCACTTCGGCGGGCTTGAGCGCCATGACGGGCTCGCGCGCGGATTTCTGATTGGCCGCGTTGGTAAGCGCGTTGAGCGTGAGCGGGTACTGATCCGGCGTGGTGACGGCTTTTTCCATCAGACAGCCGATAACGCGGGCTTCGGTGGCGGTGAGCTGGGGCAGCATGAGTCTCTCGCAGACGTGGAAATCGACAACGGCACGCGATGCGCGGCTTCGAGTTTAGGGGCTGTTGCCGTTTCATACGAGTCCGCGCCAAGGGCTGTTTTGCGGCAACACGAGGCGTAGCACGCGCAGCGCAGTCATTCTGCGCAAGCGTGCTAGAACGATGGATTGCCGCAAAACAGCCCTTGTCCCGAAGGGTTGGGCCGCAAATCGCCTTCTGCGGCGTTGCGAGTCTTGATCGTGGCTCGCCACGACCTTCAACTCGCGCCTTGCAGAACACGATTTGCGGACGCCAACGCGGCGCTCGCATGAAACGGCAACAGCCCCTAACGCCTGTCGGGCGCAGCCATGGGCACACGCGTTAAAAAGAAAACGCCCGGACCGCAGGACGGTGCCGGGCGAAGCGGGTTGCCTTGTAGCGCCGCTCGGGCGCGTCGGTGTCAGAGGCCGAGCTGGACGAAGAAATAGCCCCACAGCCCGCCGGCGACGGCGCGCATGACGAACAGCGCGAGCCACACGCGGCGGTATTCGCGGATCAGCGTGGCGCCGGAGGAATCGGCATCGAGAAAACGCCCGATGGTGATCTCGGCCATGCGCTGGCCCTGCATTTCCTCGAAGCGCTCGGTCTCGTAGCCGCTCGGGTTGCGCACGACGCACATCACAACCAGCGTGATCGTACCCAGCGCGAACGCCATCATCAGGTTGTCGATGCCGGCGGGGTAGGCAATCAGCTCGTGGCGTTCGAGTTCACCCAGCAGGATGAAGCTGATCGAGCCGACCAGCATGCAGGACAGCACGGCCGCGGCGTTGGTGCGCCGCCACTGCATGGCCGCAACAATCGTGGGCAGCCAAGCGACGGCGAATATCGAACCAGCGTAGATGGAGATCCAGTAGATGCCGGCGGGCCGGGCGATGGCGATCACGCAGACGATAATCGACACGATAACCTGCGAAATGCGCCCGGCGAGCACGCTGCGTTTTTCGCTCAGCTTCTTCTCGAACAGCTTTTCGTAGAGATCGCGGGCCAGGGCAAAACCCGTGAGCACGAACAGCGTGGATGCCGTGGACATGATCGAAGCCATGAGGCCGGCCAGGCCCACGCCGGCGAGTACCGGGTTGGTGTGGTCCATGAAGCCGACGATCATGGCGCGATCGGCCGGCTCGATACCGGGCTGGATCACCTGCATTGCGCCCGCGGCGAGATAGACCATCAGCTGCATGGCCGGGGCGAAGAACACGCCGATGATGGCGACCTTGAGGATCACGAAATCGTTCTTGGCCGGAAACACGCGCGACACCAGCGCCGGCGTGCAGGCGAAGAACAGGATCCAGACCAGGAACTGCGAGATCGACCAGCCCAGCGCGCGGTCGTTCGCGCCGGCGAGCGTCCAGTAGCCGGGCAGCGTCTCGCCCAGGCCGCGCAGGTTTTCCATGCCGGCCTGGCCGATGAGCATGGGCGAGATCACGAACGCGATCGCCAGCATCGTGAAGAACATCATGGTGTCGGTGTAGACCACGCCGTACATGCCCGACAGGCTGCAGAAGATCATCAGCGCGAAGGTGAAGGCGATGATGATCACCGGAAACGGCACGTTGATGATTTCGGCGAGCACCAGCCCCGCGCCGATCAGCTGGATGATGCCGTAGCCGAGCAGGCCGATGACCATGAGGATGAGCGCGACCACGCTCACCCATTTGTTGTTAAAACGCCGGTCGAAGAAATCCATCATCGTGCGGCATTCCATGGCCTTCATCTTGCGCCCGATCCAGACCACGGCGATGAGCGTGCCCAGCCAGGCGCCGAAGGAACCGAGCGCGCCGATCACCAGCGGGCCTTCGCTATAGGAAATGCCCGCGATGCCCATGAGCGTGACCGCGCTCAGAAACGTCGCGGCCAGCGTGCCGGTGAGCAGCAGGGTCGAGCCCTGTTCGCCCATCACGTAGAAATCGTCGCGGTTCTTGATGAAGCGGGTCAGGCCGGCGGCCACCAGCACATAGGCGGCCAGCACGGTGACGAAGATGACGAGCGTGATGTTCATGGTGGGGCCTCGTGTTCGATGACGATGCGCTGCGGCCTCAGCCGCGCTTGTGGGCGTCGCGCTCGCGCTTGAGGCGCGCGATGGTGGGGCGGTATTCGCGCAGCAGGATCACGCCCACGACCACACAGCAGATCACCGTGGTAAGCAGGGCATTGCCGAACAGCATCAGAACGTAGGGTTTGAAATCCATGGGGATCTCCAATGTTTCGTCGCCGGCGCCTCGTGGCGGGCGATTGGGCAGTGGGCTCAGGCGCGGCCGGCGCGCGCGAGCACGGCGTTGAGCAGCACGTCGGCGCCGATCTTCGCGTGCTCGGGTTCGATCGATTCGGCCTCGTGATGGCTCAGCCCGTCGGCGCAGGGAATGAAGATCATCGCCGTGGGGCAGTGCCGTGCCAAATTGAAGGCGTCGTGGCCGGCGCCGCTGATGATGTCCTGCCAGTCGCATTCGAAGGTCGCGGCGGCCTTGCGGACCTGCGCCACGCAGTCGTGGTTGAAGGGCAGGGCCGGGCTACGCCAGTGCACGGACAGCGAATACTCGACGCCGCGGCGGCGGGCGATGCCGTCGAACAGGTCGCGCAGATCGTCGATTGCGGTATCCACGACGCCATCCTGCGGGTGGCGCAGGTCGAGGGTGAAATGCAGATCGCTGGCGATGGTGTTGCGCGAACCGTTGGGCACGTGCATTTCGCCCACCGTGGCCAGCAGCGCGGGCGTTTCGCTCACGCGGTACTCCAGCACGCGCACGAATTCGGCCGCGGCGAACATGCCGTCGCGGCGTGCCGGCATGGGCGTGGTGCCGGCATGCGCGGCCGACCCGCTGATCTGTACGTCCAGCCAGCGGATCGCCTGCCCGCCGGTGACCACCCCCACGGAGTGTCCGTTGTCCTCGAGCACCGGGCCCTGTTCGATATGCAGCTCGAAATAGGCATCCAGCTCGCGGGCGAGGGGCGTGTCGCCGGCCTGGTCGATCGCGGCCAGGCTGTCGGCGACGGAAATGCCGTCAGCGTCGGTTCGCGCGAGGCCGTCGTCCAGCGGCATCGCCCCGGTGAACACGGCAGAGCCGAGCATGGCCGGCGTGAAGCGCGCGCCTTCCTCGTTGGTCCAGTTCGCGATTTCCAGCGGGGCCAGGGTCTCGATGTTCTGGTCGTTGAGCGTGCGCACGGCTTCCAGCGCCGCGAGTACGCCGAGCACGCCGTCGAAACGCCCGCCCTTGGGCTGGGTGTCGAGATGGCTGCCCAGTATGACCGGCGCGCGATCCTCGCGGCCGGCGCGGCGGGCGAACAGGTTGCCGATGGCATCGCGCGCAATCGTGAGGCCTGCGGCTTCGGCCCATTCCACGAACAGTGCGCGCGCGGCTGCGTCTTCGCCGCTCAGGGCCAGCCGGCTGCTGCCGCCGTTGGCGGTCGCGCCGATTGCGGCCATGGCCATCAGGCTGTCCCACAGTCGTCGGCCGTCGGTTTCGAGCATCGAGAGTCCCGTGATCTGGCACGCGCCGGCACAGGCGGCGGTGGTGGTGCGTTATCGGTTGTGGCGATCCCCCCGGATCGCGGCGCGGCGTGGCGCGACGGGCCGTCGCGAGCGTCTCGTGCCTTCGGCGTCGAGCGCGGCCCGTTTTTCATCTAGCGGCAGAAACCATTAATTAGTCAAAGCACGCGATATTATTCTGATCATCACTCGTGCTAATAATTCGAAAAACCGACCAGGCAAGACGATGGACGAACCGACCCACGAAACCCCGGGCAGCGCGCTCGGCCATGGCCAGCGCGCGCTGGCCGCGCGTCTGGACTGGAACCTCATCCGCACCTATCTCGTGGTGGCAGAAGAGCTGCACCTGAGCCGCGCCGCGGCCCGGCTGTTCGTGACCCAGCCGGCGGTGAGTCAGGCGATCAAGCGCTTGCAGGGCCAGCTCGGCTATAGGCTGATCAAGCGGCGCGGGCCGCGTATCGCGCTCACCGCCGCCGGCGAGGAGGTCTATCGCATCGCGCGCAGCGTGTTCGTGGATGTCTCCAGCCTGGAGATGCCGGCGCGCGGCGCAGATGAACAGGTGGTCGGGCGGGTGAAACTGCTCAGCGTGAGCCGGGTGCATTCGGCGCGCTACAACCGCTTTCTCGTGGATTTTCATCGCCGCCATCCGCGCGTGGAGCTCGAGATCGAGGTGATGCGGGGTCACGATTTGCTTCTGGCGCTGCGCCAGAACACCGCCTCGTTCGGCATCGGCCTGTGCCGCTTGCCCACGCCGCAGATCGAGCGCCGTCTGATCATCCCGCAGCGCTACGCGCTGTTCTGTGGCCAGTCCCACCGGCTCTATGCGGCGCGGCATATCGATATCGATACGCTGCTGCAGGAGGATCTCGTCACCTTTACCGGCGACCATCTCGGTGACACGCTCTCGCCGCTCACGCTGTTTCGCGAGAATCACGGGTTTCAGGGGCGGCTTGCGGCGTCGTCGTCGAATCTCGAAGAGGTCTGCCGCCTGATCCTGTGTGGCTATGGCATCGGCTTTCTGCCGGAAGACGCGTTTCGCCGCGAGACCGAAACCGGGCTGCTGCGCAAGCTGCCGCCGGAAGAGGGGCTCGCCGACGTGGATATCCATCTGCTCTGGAACAGCGAGCGGCCGCTGCGTAGCGCCGAAGCAGTGTTTCGCGATGAACTGCTGGCCGCTTTCGACGTCGGCTGAAGCGCGGCTATTCGCGCGCCGCGGCGCAGTCCAGACAGCGCAGGGTGGTCGGGTCGTGCAGAAGCCGCGCAGGCGCGATCGGCTCGTCGCAGTCTATACACAGGCCGAAATCCGCGCTGTCGAGGCGTTTGCGCGTGGCCGCGATACGCTGCAGCGTCTGGTGGGCGCGGTTGCGGGCCGCGCGGCTCATGGCCTGGGCCTGTAGGGCGTCCATGCGCGATAGCCGGCCCTGGCGGGTCTGGTCCAGTTCCACGGCCTCGTCGGCGTTTTCGCTGTCGGCGAGATAGGCCCGGGTTTCGGTTTCCAGGGCGTCGAGGCGCTCGGCCAGACGTTCGGCGGTGGGCATGGAATCGGCCATGGCTCGAGCTTGGCGCAAGTGGTCCGTGTTGCAAAGCTCGCGTGTGCAGCGCGGCTCGTGCAGAGTCGCGCCCATGCTGCATTCTCATCGCCTGATCCGGGCGCTTGCCGTCACCGTCTTGCTGGGGCTGGCCGGCTGTGCATCGTTGCGCACGCCCGAAACACCACGCCGCCCGGCCGCCGATGTGCGCGCCGAGTTGGTCGCGCTCATGCCCGCCAGCGTTACCGACCGTGCCGGCTGGGCGGCGGATATCGAGACCGCGTTCGCCGCCCAGAATATCGAGGCCACGAGCGCCAATCTCTGCGCCACGCTCGCGGTGATCGAACAGGAATCCACCTACCGTGCAGATCCGGCAGTGCCCGGCCTGGCACGCATTGCACGCGAAGAGATCGAGCGGCGCGCGGCCGCCGCCCATATTCCGGGCTTTCTGCTGGACAAGGCGCTGTCGCTGAAGTCATCCAACGGCCAGAGCTACGACGCGCGCCTGGATACGGTGCGCACCGAGCGCGAGCTCAGCGAACTGTTTGACGATTTCATCGGCAAGGTGCCGCTCGGCCGGTCGTTGTTCGGCGGGCTCAACCCGGTGCATACCGGCGGGCCGATGCAGGTGTCGATCGCCTTTGCCGAAGACCACGCCGAGAACTATCCGTACGACGACGCCGAGTCGGTGCGCGCCGAGGTTTTCAGCCGGCGTGGCGGGCTGTATTTCGGCATCGGCCATCTGCTCGGCTACGAGGTCGATTATCCCAGCCCGCTTTATCGCTTCGCCGATTTCAACGCTGGCTGGTATGCCAGCCGCAACGCGGCTTTCCAGCGCGCGGTCAGCGAATTCAGCGGCACCGATCTGGCGCTCGACGGCGACCTGATCGCCTACGGCGCGTTCTCGATCAGCCAGACCGAGCGCGCCACCAAATCGCTGCGCGAGCGCCTCGAAATGGGCGAAGGCCCGATCCGGCGCGACCTCACCGAGGGCAGCACGCCGGATTTTCCCGACACCAAACTCTATCGACGGCTGTATGCCCTGGCCGACGCCGAAGCCGGAGAGCGCGTGCCCCGCGAGATCCTGCCTGGCATCAAGCTGGAAAGCCCAAAGATCACCCGCGATCTGACCACCGCCTGGTTCGCGAAGCGGGTGCAGTCGCGCTGGGAAGACTGCATGGCGCGATCGGGCGGGCGATGAAAACGCGCCGGTCGTGGGTGCGGCCGGCCCGGGTTTTTGCTGCGTTTGCCGGTATCGCCGTACCGCGACCGGGTACGGCGACACCGGCGTGATGGCTAGGGCGTTACGATCGCGAACCTGCGGTCCGGCGCGTCCAGCAGCGAGAAGAAACGACCGAGACTGTCCCGGTCGCCGTCGACCTTCAGCTGTTTGGGCGAGAGCTGGCCGCCGATCAGCGCGAGCAGCGCAGGGTGGGTCAGATGCACTGTGGCGTCGGCGTCGTCCGCGGCCGGGCGCTGCCAGTGGTGCAGCACGCCGTTCTCGATCTGCAGCACGTGGTTCTCGCCGAGGTCGGAAAAATCGAAATTGATCGTCAGATCGTGCTTGGCGGCTTCGGGGCCGTTCAGGCGAGCGGCCATGGCGTCGAAGAATCGCGCCATGGGCACCTGGCGCAGCAGGCCGATGCCCTTGCGCAGATCCAGCGATGTACCCTGCGCGCCTTCGCGCAGTTCCTTAGCGCCGGTGAGATAGAAATCCCGCCACGGGCCGGACTCCGCGCGGTAGCCGAGCTGGTCGTAGGTGCGGGCCAGCAGTTGCTTGGCGCGCGTGTTGTCCGGTTCGGCGAAGACGACGTGATTGAGCACCTCGGCGGTCCAGCGGTATTCGCCGGCGTCGAACGACTTGCGGGCCTTGTCGACCACCGCATCCGCGCCGCCCATGAAGGCGACGTATTTCTTTGCGGACTCGGCCGGCGGCAGCGGGTTCAGATTCGCCGGGTTGCCGTCGAACCAGCCGAAGTACCACTGGTACACGGCCTTGGAATCGTGGCTCACCGTGCCGTAGTAGCCGCGGTTGTGGAACGACTGGGCCAGTGAATCGGGCAGGGTGATCTGCTCGGCGATCTCGCGCGGGGTCATGCCGGCGTTGGCCATGCGCAGGGTCTGGTCGTGGATGTACTTGTAGGTGTCACGCTGGATCTTGAGATAGTCGACGATCTCGTCGTGACCCCAGATCGGCCAGTGATGGCTGTTGAACACCACCTCGGCGCGATCGCCGTACATCTGCAGCGCCTCGTCGATATAACCGCTCCACTTGAGCGCGTCCCGCACCTTGGCGCCGCGCAGCGTATACAGGTTATGCAGGTTGCGGCTGACCAGCTCCGCACCGCAGAAGGCCTTGAGCGCGGGCAGGTAGAAGGTGAGTTCTGCCGGTGCCTCGGACTCCGGCGTGTACTGGAATTCGAACTCGAGACCGTCGACGGTGAGCGTCTGGCCGGTGTGGTCGATCTCGTCGGTGGGCGCGAGAATGCTGAAATGCCCCTGGGCCGGTGCCTTGCCGAGACCGGAACCGACATGCCCGCGCGGGCTGCGCTCGAGCGCGCCGCCGAACATATAGGTCGCGCGCCGGCCCATGGCCGGCCCGGCGAGCAGGTTCTCGCTCGTCGATTCTTCCATGAAGCCTTTCGGGGCGATGATGCGCACGCCGTTCTTCTTTGCCTGCTCGGCGCTGACCACGCCTTCGATGCCGCCAAAATGATCGACATGGCTGTGGGTGAAGATGACGGCGACGATGGGCTTGTCGCCGACGATGTGTTCCTGGGCCATCTGCCAGGCCGCGCCGGCGGTCTCGGCGGTGATCAGCGGGTCGACCACGATCCAGCCGGTATCGCCTTCGATGAGCGACATGTTCGACAGGTCGTAGCCGCGCAGCTGATAGATGCGGTCGGTGACCTTGTAGAGCCCGTGCTTGTTGTTGAGCTTCGCCTGACGCCAGAGGCTCGGGTTCACGGTGTCCGGGGCCTGGCCTTCGATGAAGTCGTAGGCCGGCATGCCCCAGACCGTCGCGCCATTGTCTTCCTTGATGACCAGATTGTCGTCGCGGGCGATCAGGCCACGCTCGGCGGCCTCGAAATCGCCGCGGTCGTCGAGCGGCAGCTGCGCGGCGATGGCCGCATTGGCCTGCTGGGTCGACGGCGTGGCCGGTGTGGGCGTCGCGTTCTGGGCCAGCGCGCTGGTGACATGACCGCCGAGGCCGATCGCGGCCAGCGTGATCGCGAGCGCCGGGGCCAGTGCGGGAACCAGCGCCGACGCGCGGGTGGAATGATGCATGGGTTCTCCTCCGAGGTGACGGGTTGTGGCGTGGCGGTGCGCATGTGGCGGCACGCGTTGGGCCGGTCATGCGTTCTGTTCGCCGATCAACGTCATGGTCGCGCTGGCGACACGGCGCGTATTGACAGTTCGCGCCAATGTTTTAACTTTTGGTGACACGCGATCGCGGGGGCGGTGCATGACGAGCCTGGTTCGAAACAGCGCGCTCGACGGTTTCGGGGCGCTCGTACAGGAGCTCGGTGGTGAACCGGGGCAGCTGCTGGCCGCTTGCGGCATCCCGACCGACATCGAAACCCAGCAGGATGCGTTTCTGGCCTACCGTGCGTTGATCGCGCTGCTGGAACACTGCGCCGAGCGGCTGGCGCGCCCGGATTTCGGCATGCGTCTCGCGCAGGCGCAGGGCATGGAGATCCTCGGGCCGCTGGCGGTGGTGATTCGCCATGCCCGTACCGTGGCCGAGGCCTTCGAGCAGGCGGCCAAGTATCTGCACGTGTTCAATCCCGGTCAGCGCATGACCGTTCATCGCGACGGCGCCTGCGTGAAGTTGCGCTTTCAGATCCTGCTCGAAAACGTGCCCTATACCCGTCAGGCCAACGAGCGGGCGCTGGTGTTTCTCAAGCGCACGGTCGAGTTGGGCGGGGACGTGCCGCCGCCGCGCCGCGTGCTGTTCAGCGACAGCCGGCTGTCGCCGCTGGGAGTCTACCGCGAGGTTTTCGGCGTGACCGAACTGCATTTCGAGCAGCCGGTCTGTGGGCTGGATATCGACGCCGCCACCATGCGGGCCTCGCTGCAGCGCTCGAACCGGCATATCCGTTCGATGGCGATCGCCTTCATGGAACAGACCGGCGGCGCGCGCGAACGGCCGGTGTCGATGCGGGTGCGCGAGATCTGTCGTCGCCTGCTGCCGACCGGCGGGGCAGGCATCGACCTCGCCGCCGAGTATCTCAACCTCAACCGGCGGACCCTGCAGCGGCGTCTGGTCGCCGAGGGCACGAGTTTCTCGGCCGTGCTCGATGCCGTGCGCGCAGACCGGGCGACGCGCTACCTCGCCGAAGGCGACCTGCCGCTCAGCCAGGTCGCGGCATTGCTGGGCTATACCGAGCAGAGCGCCTTCAATCGCGCCTGCCGGCGCTGGTTCGGCCGGACACCGCGTGCGCACCGCCACGGTCTGCTGGCCCGCGCCGGCGCGAGTGCGTCCGAAATGCCGCCCCGACGATGATTGCCGTGCCCGTCGCACGGAACCTGCCGTGCGAACGTCGCATTGCCGGGCCGCCGCGCCCATGTGGCAGACTCATTGCAGGGGAAACCGAGCGATCCATTGGGAGAGACGACATCGTGAAATCACTACTTGCCCATCCGGGCCGAATTGCCGTTCTGCTGTGCGCCACCGTATGGACGCTGGCGCTGTCTGCCTGCAGTCAGGATGAGGGCGGCACCGTCGACGGCATCGAGCTGGTCGATGCGGATGCGCTGACCGTATGCACGCATCTGCCGTACAAGCCGTTCCAGTTCACCGATTCCAGCGGCGAAGTCGTCGGTTTTGATGTCGATCTGGTGAAACTGCTGGGTGACGATCTCGGTGTCGAGACCAACGTGATCAGCACCGACTGGAACCAGATCACTTCGGGTGCGGTACTCGCGGCCGGCAAGTGCGATCTGGCCATGGGCGGGGCGACCATCACCCCGAAACGCCAGGAAGCGGTGCTGTTCTCGGCGCCTTATTTCAACGCCACCCAGGCGCTGCTGGTTAAAAAGGGCAGCGGTTATGAAGGCCTCGAAGATCTCGACGGCAAGCGCGTGGGCGTGCAGACCGATACCACGGGTGCGATCTATGCCGACAAGCACGCCGAGGAATACGGCTACACCACGGTGGTGTTCGACGATCTCTCGCTGGAAACCACGGCCGTGAGTGCCGGCAAGATCGATGCCGCGATCAACGACAACGGCCCGCTCTACCAGTACGCCGCGGACAATCCGGATACCGAGATCGCCGCCGAGTTCGATACCGGCGAGAACTACGGCTTCCTCGCCAAGAAGGACGACGAGAACGCGCAGAAGATGATCGACCGTCTCAACAACCTGATCGCCCAGGCCAAGGAAGACGGCACCTACGACGAGATCTTCAAGAAGTGGTTCGGCCAGGTGCCGGGCGACGTCAACGAGTAATCGCAACGCATGAGTTCGCCTGACAATGGCGCGGCGCCGCGGCGGCGACTGAGCCCGCGGCGCCGCGCCCAGCGCATCCGCGCGGTGCAGTATGCGGTGCTGATCGCGGTGATCGGCGCGGCGGTGCTGTTCGCCGACTGGTCCCAGGTCGGGCGCACGTTCTTTGACCCGGGTCTGATGCGCGACACCGTTGCGCACGGGCTCTGGCGCGCGCTCTGGAACACGCTCGTCTATACCGCCGGCGGCTTCGTCATCGGTCTGGTGGCGGGCACGCTCCTGGCGTTGATGCGGCTGTCCGACGTCGCGCCCTATCGCTGGCTGGCCACGATCTATATCGAGTTCTTTCGCGGCCTGCCGGCGCTGGTGGTGTTCATGGCGTTTTCGCTATTGCCGCTGGCGTTTCCCGGTCTGGCGATGCCGTGGCCGCCCTACGGTACGGTCTGGGCCGCGCTCGGCATCGTCGGCAGCGCCTATATGGCGGAAACCATCCGCGCCGGTATCCAGGCCGTGCCCAGGGGCCAGATCGAGGCCGCGCGTTCGCTGGGCATGACTTCCGGGCAGGCGATGTGGCAGGTCACGCTGCCGCAGGCCTTTCGCATCATGATCCCGCCGCTGACCAACGAGCTGATCATGCTCATCAAGGATTCCTCGCTGGTGTTCATCGTCGGCCTGTCGGCGGCCAATTTCGATCTCACCAAGTTCGGCCGTGCGGCAGCGAACAGCAACGTCAACATCACACCGCTGGTGGTCGCGGGGCTGGGGTATCTGATCATCACGCTGCCGCTGTCGATCATCGTGCGGCGTATGGAAGCCTCGGCTTCCAAAGGGCGCTGAACATGGCCGCCAGCGATCCACTGGTCGAAATACGCGGCCTGAACAAGTACTTCGGCGCCAATCACGTACTGCGCGATATCGACTTCAGCGTCGCGCGCGGCGAAGTGGTGTGCGTGATCGGGCCGTCCGGCTCGGGCAAGTCCACGCTGCTGCGCTGTATCAACCTGCTCGAACAGCCGCAGGGCGGCACCGTCGTGGTCAACGGTGAGGATCTGACCGATCCCGACTGCGATATCGACGCCGCGCGCCGGCATATCGGCATGGTGTTCCAGCAGTTCAACCTGTTCCCGCACCACAGCGCGCTCGACAACTGCGTGCTGGCGTTGATGACGGTGCTCAAGAAGAAACGTCCCGAGGCCGAGCGTATCGCCCGGGGCAATCTCGAACGCGTGGGTCTGGCTGAAAAAATGGACGCCTATCCGGGCCGCCTGTCCGGCGGCCAGCAGCAGCGCGTGGCCATCGCCCGGGCGTTGTCGATGGGCCCCGATCTCATGCTCTTCGACGAGCCGACCTCCGCGCTGGATCCCGAGCTGGTCGGCGAGGTGCTGGCCGTCATGCGCCGGCTCGCGGGCGAGGGCATGACCATGATCGTGGTTACCCACGAGATCGCTTTCGCCCGCGAAGTGGCCGACCGCGTGGTGTTCATGGACGGCGGCGGTATCGTCGAACAGGGCAAGCCGTCACAGCTGCTCTCCGGCCCGCGCGAGCCGCGGACCCGCGATTTCCTTAAGCGCGTGCTCAAACCTGCCGAAACCGAGGATTGATCGGCGGCCGCCCCGCCAGGCGAGGATCTTGCCGGTAACGTCCGCAGCGCCCTGTATGATTCGTTGCCGACCGCCCGGTCGATAGCGTCGCAACCTGTGCCAGCGAATGGAAACCATGGGCTCCAAGCAGAAATCGCAACAGAAAATACCCCGCCAGAGCCTCAAGAACATCAAGGATGCCGAGCGCGGTAAGACGCGGCCGAAGAAGCAGAGCAAGTACGGGTTCCACGGCTATCGATGATCGTGGCAAAAACGGCTTGAAACGCTGAGGTCGGCTTACGAACTTACGCCTACCGACTTCTCACACGACGTCGGTGAGGCGCGCGAATGCCTAGCGCCGGGTCGGTAGCCGTTGTCGAACCGGCCGCGCCGAAAACGCGAAGCGGATACCTTGAAGTCGGGCCGGTTGGGTCCGCTCTTGATCGCCACTTCCCAGATACTGGCAGCGCTGAATAGCAGCCGGTTGTTTTCGTCCAGAATCAGTTCGGCCGCTTTGGACGATAGCCTGGGCGATCCCGCGGCCGCCCACAAAAGCAGATGCGTATCTAGCAGCAGAATCACGAGGCGTCGTGAAACGCGTCTCCTATGACGTTGGCGCCTAGCGTGTTGAAGTCGTCGGGGGTATCGAATTCGCCGGCCATGAAGCCGATGCGCGACGGTTTTTTCGTGTCCGGCGCGTCCACGGCGCTGACTTTTACCAGCGGCTTGCCGGCCTTGGCGATGATGAACGGTTCGCCTTTGGCGGCGTCATCGATCAGGCGCGACAGATGGGTCTTGGCGTCGTGGATATTGAACGTGTTCACGGGGTTCGCCGAACGAACTCACTCGGGTTAGTTGGTCGCGCGCTCTTCATGCCGACAAGATGCGCGGCTGGGGGCGCGCCAAGACGGTAAAGGAGCAGTTCCTAGACCAGCCGCCGCAGCTTGCCGCTCCAGGCCTTGAGATCGAGCAGTAGCTGAAGCTTGTCGGGCTCGCCCTGCACGCGTTCCATGAGCTGGGCGACGACGTCGTCGTAGTCATCCAGGGTCAGGCCGCCGTCGGGGGCGAATTCCAGGCGTTTGGAGAGCCAGTTGTTCCAGTCGTCGCGTTCGGCGTCGACCAGCGTGTCTGGAAAATGGCGGGCGCGATAGCGGAACAGCAGCTCGTTGAGGCGGTTGTCCTTGAACACGATGGCGCCGTCGGCGAGATCTGCGGCCGAGGTGCGCCGCACCTGGTCCGCAAGCTTGCGGTCGTCGTTGGAGACGAAGCCGTCGTAGAGGGCGGCTTCGGCGTCGCCGTCCGGCTCGAAGCTGTGGGCGTCGAAAACGGCGGTGGCCTTGGCTTCGACTTCGGCGAGTTGGTCGTGGATCGCCTTCCAGTTGCGCCGGCACTGGTTGATATCCAGATTCAGCCGTGCGGCTTCTTCTTCGCGCATCATCTCGAACGGCGCGAGGACCGGGCACTTGTTCAGGTGTACGCCCTTGAGCGCGACGCGCGGCATGTCGTCGGGCAGGTCGGCGGTGGGGGTGAAGATGCGCTCGAAAATCTCGTCCGGCGGCAGTTCCAGCAGCGGCGCGGGATCGACACGCAGGTCGTAGACGATCACGCAGTTCTTGTTGCTCGGATGCGGCGCGATCGGCATCACCGGCGACAGGCAGCCGTTGGCGGCCGGGAACTTGGAGGAGACATGCAGCGCCGGCTTGCGGGTATCCATATCCAGCAGCTTGCGTGCGCTGTGTTTGTCGCGGTTTTTCACCACGTAGTCGAACAGTTTGGGCTGCTTGTCGCGGATGAGCTTCGCGAGGCCGATGGTGGCATGCACGTCGGAGAGCGCGTCGTGGGCGCGTTCCTGGGCGAGGTGGTTCGCACTGGCCAGATGTTCGAGCTTGAAGCTCGGCGTGCCGTCCTCGCGCTGCGGCCATTCGATGCCGTCCGGGCGCAGCGCATAGGCCAGGCGCACCATGTTGATGATGTCCCAGCGTGAACAGCCGTTCTGCCATTCGCGGGAATAGGGGTCGAAGAAGTTGCGCCAGAGCGTATGGCGGGTGACTTCGTCGTCGAACTGCAGGCTGTTGTAGCCGACGCTGCAGGTGCTCGGCACCGCCATTTCGGCGACGATGGTTTCGATGAACTCGGGTTCGGGTACGCCGCGTTCCAGCGCCGTTTGCGGCGTAATGCCGGTGATCAACGTGGCTTCGGGATGGCCGAGCATGTCCACCGGCGGCTGGCAGTAGAGCACCACTGGTTCGCCGACGATATTGAAATCCATATCGGTACGAATACCGGCGAACTGGGCCGGCTTGTCGCGCCGCGGGTCTGCGCCGAAGGTTTCGTAGTCGTGCCAGAAATAGGTCGGGGTGCTCATCGGCGGCTCTTTTCGATAGCGATCGGCGCCAGGCTCAGGAGGCGGCGGCCTGGGCTTCTTCCAGCGCCTCGGCGTTCTCCATCCATTGCGCTTCGGCAGCATCGAGCTGCTTGCGCAACTTGCCCTGTTCCTGCGACAGCCGCGCGACCTCGGTCTTGTTGCCGTAGACGCTGGGCTTGGAGAGCTCTTTTTCCACGTGCGCGAGTTTTTCCTCGAGCGTGGCCATTTCCCGCTCGGCCTGCTTGATCGCATTGCGCAGCGGCTTCTCGCGGGCCCGCCGTTCGGCGGCGTCGCGGCGGTTCTGGGCAGCGTCCTTCGGCTTGTCGGCGCTGTTGGCCGCGGGGGCGACCGGCGTATCGCCTTCGGTATTGGCGCGCTGGCTGGTCAGCCATTTGGCGTAGTCGTCCAGGTCGCCGTCGAACGGCGCCATATGCCCGTCGTCGACCCGCCAGAGCTGTTCGCAGGTGGCATCGATGAGATGCCGGTCATGGGCCACCAGCACCACCGCGCCGTCATAGGCCTGCAGGGCCAGTTCCAGCGCGTGGCGCATGTCGAGATCGAGATGGTTGGTGGGCTCGTCGAGCAGCAGCAGGTTGGGCTTGGCGTGCACGACCAGCGCCAGCGCCAGCCTTGCCTTTTCGCCGCCGGAGAACGGGCCGATCGGTTCCAGCGCCTTGTCGCCGTGGAAATCGAAGCCGCCGAGGAAATCGCGGATATGCTGCTCGCTGGCCTTCGGGTCGGCGCGCTGTACGTGGGTGGCCGCGCTCGCCTCGTCGTCGAGCTGTTCGAGCTGATGCTGGGCGAAATAGCCGATATTGATATAGCGATCGTGCTGGATCTCGCCGGCCATCGCGCCCAGCTCACCGGCGAGCATCTTCATCACCGTCGACTTGCCGGCGCCGTTGCGCCCGAGGATCGCGATGCGATCGCCCGGTACGATCCGCAGTTTGATGCCCGCCACCAGCGGTTCGCCGTCGTAGCCGATCGCGGCGTTATCCACCCGCACCAGCGTTTCCGGCAGGCGGGTGGGTTTCAGGAAACGAAACGAGAAAGGCGTATCCCAGTGGGCGGCCTCGACCGTTTCCATACGCTCGATCTGCTTGAGCTTGCTCTGGGCCTGACGGGCCTTGGTGGCCTTGGCACGAAAGCGGTCGACGAACTGCTGGAGTTCGTTGACCCGCTTCTGCTGGGCTTCGAACGCCGCCTGTTGCTGCAGCTTGGCCTCGGCACGCATCTTCTCGAAGGCGGAATAGTTGCCGCTGTAAAGATTGGCTTTGCCGTGCTCGAGATGCAGCGTCTGCTGGGTGATCGCGTCGAGAAAATCCCGGTCGTGCGAGATGATCAGCAGGGTGGCCGGATGGCTGGCGAGATATTCCTGCAGCCAGAACACCGCGTCCATGTCGAGATGGTTGGTGGGCTCGTCGAGCAGCAGCACGTCGCAGCGGCGCATGAGCGCAGCGGCGAGGTTCAGGCGCATGCGCCAGCCGCCGGAAAACGCGTCGATCGGCGCGCTGTGGGTGTCCGGCGAAAAACCCAGACCGTGTAACAGGCGGGCAGCGCGGGCGGTTGCGGCATAGCCGTCGATCTCGGCCAGGCGCGCATGCAGTTCGCCCATGGCATTGCCGTCGGCTTCTTCCTCGGCGCGGGCGAGGCGGTTCTGGATATCGCGCAGCTCGGTATCGCCGTCGAGCACGAAATCGATCGCCGGCTGCTCGCCGGCCGGTGTTTCCTGGCGCACGGTGGCGATATCCAGGCGCGCGGGCAGGTCGACCTCGCCGGCATCGGCCGACAGCTCGCCGAGCAGCAGGGCGAACAGGCTGGACTTGCCGGTGCCGTTACGCCCGACGATGCCGACGCGCTGGCCGGCATGCAGGCGCAGGTTGACGTTTTCGAGCAGCTTGCGCGAACCGCGGCGCAGCGTGACTTGGTTGAAACCGATCATGGGGCGCTATTGTAAATGAGGCGGTGAAATGAAAACGGCCCGCACGAAGCGGGCCGTTCCAGGTTCAGCGGGCAGGGCCGATCAGGACTGACCGCCGCCGCCCCCGCCGGAGCGGTTGCCTCCGCGATTGCCGCCGCGGCTGCGGCGCCGCTGCTGGTTGCGTCCGGGCGCGTTGTTGCCGCCGCCACCGCGCTTGGGCGGACGGTTGCCGTGGCCGCCCTTGTTGTTCGGCCGGCGGGCAGGGCGCTCGTCTGCTTCGTCGTTCTCGCCGGCACGCAGGTCCACGCCCTCGACGGTCATGCGCTCGATCTGCTTGCCGATGAGTTTCTCGATGTCCTTGAGCAGCTTGCGTTCGTCCGGGCCGACCAGCGATACGGCCTCGCCGGCTTCACCGGCACGCCCGGTGCGGCCGATGCGGTGGACATAGTCCTCGGAAACATTGGGCAGTTCGAAGTTCACCACGTACGGCAGTGATTCGATATCGATACCGCGGGCAGCGATATCGGTAGCGACCAGCACCTGGATCTTGCCGTCCTTGAAGCCGTCGAGCGCCTTGGTGCGCGCGTTCTGGCTCTTGTTGCCATGCAGGGCCGCGGCCGGCAGGCCGTCGCTGTCGAGCTGTTTGCACAGGCGGTTGGCGCCGTGCTTGGTGCGGGCGAACACCAGCACCTGATGCCAGCCGTTTTCCTTGATCAGGTGGCTGAGCACTGCGCGCTTGCGCGGTTTTTCGACCATGACCACTTTCTGGTCGATACGATCGGCGGTGGCGTTGCGCGGCGCGACGTCGATCTCGACCGGCTTGTTGAGCAGGTTCGAGGCGAGCTTGCGGATGTCCTTCGAGAAGGTCGCCGAGAACAGCAGCGTCTGGCGCTTTTCGGGCACGTACTTGAGCACGCGCTTGATATCGTGGATGAAGCCCATGTCGAGCATGCGATCGGCTTCGTCGAGCACCAGCGTCTCGATATTCGACAGGTCGGCATGGCCTTCCTGGAGCAGATCGAGCAGACGGCCCGGCGTGGCCACGACGATATCAACGCCTTTCTTGAACTGGCCGATCTGCGGCTGATAGCCGACGCCGCCGAAGATCACGGTCGAGCGAATCGAACCGGCCTTGCCATAGGTACGTACGGATTCGTTGACCTGGGCGGCGAGTTCGCGCGTCGGCGCGAGCACGAGCACCCGCGGTTTCTTCTGCTGGGTCTCGCCCAGGCGATGCAGCAGCGGCAGGGTGAAGGCAGCGGTCTTGCCGGTGCCGGTCTGGGCGGCGGCAAGCACGTCCTGGCCCTCGAGTACGGCCGGAATGGCCTTGGCCTGGATGGGCGTGGGTTCGCTGTAACCGGCGGCGGCCACGGCTTCGAGAAGCGACGGCGCCAGGCCGAGTTGATCAAAGGGCATAGAGGTTCGTTTCCGTTGAACTGCGGCACATCATGAACACGGACACCGGCCGCCGCATGGCATGATGGCGTGGGTCGCAGCCCCTGTCGGCGAATCCGTGGCGCTGCAGTGGTCGGGCGCAATGGTTGATGGCGCTGGCCGCGATTGAATCCGCGGACGACCGACCGAATTCGTCATGATACGCGTCGCGGCGCAGCAACGATAGCGCGGCGTTTCGAACCAAACCGGTGACCGTCTGTCGCACGGGCAGGGTTTTTCACCAGAATTTCACGCGTGCGCCGGCGAGGCGTACGTGCACGACAACTCAAATGGCGCTACTTCTTCTCTACCTGTTTCTCGCCCTCGGCGTGTCCTTTCTCTGCTCGGTGCTAGAAGCCGTGCTGCTTTCGATCACGCCGTCCTATATCGCGCTCATGCAGAAGCAAGGCGGGCGCGTGGGTGCGCGGATCGACCGGCTCAAGGCCGATATCGACAGGCCGCTGTCGGCGCTGCTGAGCCTGAACACCATTGCCCACACGATCGGCGCGGCCGGTGTCGGTGCGCAGTCGCAGGCGGTATTCGGCAACGGTTATCTCACCGCCACTTCGGTGGTGCTCACGCTGCTGATTCTCGTGCTCTCCGAGATCATCCCCAAGACCCTGGGCGCGACGTACTGGAAACAGCTCGCGCCAAGCGCGGCGCTGGTACTGCAGTGGATGACGACGGCGATGTATCCGCTGGTCGCGTTGTCGATGGTGATCACCAACCTGCTCACGCCCAAGCATTCGGGGCCGACCTTCTCGCGAGACGAATTTCAGGCCATGGCGGACCAGGGCGAGGCCGATGGCGTCTTCGATATCGAGGAATCGCGCATTCTGCGCAACCTGCTGCATTTTCAGTCGCTGCGTGTGAAAGACGTGCTCACCCCGCGCGTCGTGATGATGGCGTTCACGCAGGACCAGACCGTGACCCAGGTCTTCGAAACACTGGGCACGCGGCGCATTTCGCGGCTGCCGGTGTTTTCCGAGGACCACACCGAAATCACCGGCTTCGTGCTGCTGTCGGACGTGCTCAGCGAAATCGCGCGCGACCGCCACGGCACGCTGCTGTCGGCGATCCAGCGTGATGTGCTGGTGGTGCCCGAATCGCTGTCGCTCTACGGCCTGTTCCGCAACCTGCTCGAACGTCAGCAGCAGCTTTCCGTGGTGGTCGACGAGTACGGCGGCATCGTCGGTGTGGCGACGATGGAAGACATCGTCGAAACCATGCTCGGCATGGAAATCATGGACGAGAGCGACAAGGTCGAGGACATGCGTGTGATGGCCCGCGAGCAATGGGAGCGCCGCGCGCGCAAGCTGGGCCTCATCGATGAAGACCTCGACGAGGACGCGGCCAAGGCGCGTCGCGAAGCGGCATCGAGCCACGAATCATCGGCGGGTTCGGCCGTCTAGTCGAATTTCGCGGCTACAACCCCATCTGGCGCACGGCCAGATCGCGCATGATCTCCTCGGCGCCGCCGCCGATGGCGTTGACGCGCACCTCGCGATAGATGCGTTCGACCTTGGCGCCGCGCAGATAACCAGCCCCGCCGAAGATCTGCACGCCTTCGCGGGCGCAGAATTCCATGGTCTGCGTGGCCTGGTTCTTGAGCAGGCAGACGTCGGCGATCGGATTGCCGCCGCTATCGATCTGCCAGGCGACCTGTTCGAGATAGGCCTGGGTGGCGCGGATGCGCTGGGCCATGTCTGCGAGCTTGTGGCGTATGGCCTGGTGGCCGATCAGGGGCGTGCCGAAGGTACGGCGCTCGCGAGCGTAGGCAGTGGCCTCGTCGAGACAGACCTGGGCGAAGCCGTTGCAGCCGGCGGCCAGCCACAGCCGTTCGCTGTTGAAGTTGTCCATGATCAGACGAAAGCCCTCGTTTTCGACGCCGAGCAGGTTGGCTGCGGGCACGCGGCAGTCGTCGAAGTAGAGCGTGGCGGTATCCGAACACCACCAGCCCATCTTGCGATCCAGCGGCGTGCGCGAGAAGCCGGGCGCGTCCGTGGGTACGAGCAGCAGCGATACGCCGGCGCGGCCCGATCCGCCGGTACGCACGGCAACGGTTACATAGTCTGCGCGCATGCCGGAGGTGATGAAGGTCTTCGAGCCGTTGAGGATGTATTCGTCGCCGTCGCGCACGGCGGTGGTTGTCAGATTGGCCACGTCGGAGCCGCCGCCGGGTTCGGTGATCGCCAGCGCGCTGATCTTTTCGCCGGCGAGGATGGCGGGCAAAACGGCTTGTTTGAGCGCGTTCGAACCGCCCTTGACGATGGGAGGGGCGCCGATCGTATGGCTGAGCAGGCTGGCGGAAAGGCCACCCGCGCCGGCGCGGGCCAGTTCCTGGGCGCCGATGATGATGAAGAAACGATCGGCCTCGATGCCGCCGTATGCGTCCGGAAAGCCCAGGCCGAGCAGGCCGATCTCGGCGGCGCGCTTGTAGAGTTCGCGCGGAAAGGTGCCGGCTTCGTCCCATGCGTCGACGTGGGGCGCGATCTCGTCGGCGACCCAGCGGCGCAGCGTGTCGCGATAGAGCGCGTGGGCTTCGGTGTAGGCGGGATGGGTTTCGTGCATGGCGCGACCTCGTTTCGTTTTTCTCGCGAATTCGCCGACTTATGGGAGACAGGATCGTGCGCAAATAAACGCGAATCAGCGCGAATAATAGGGACGCACCATCGGCGCTTGGGTGCGCGCCGGTGCCTGTCGGCCGCCCGCGATACCAGAGCTTGCCTTCCCGGTATTTGCGGCCCTTGCGTTGATTTGCGCACTGCTAGGAATGAGCGCCGGTCTGAACCGGACAAGACGGATCGTCAATGGGGTCTTCAAGTCCGGTGTGGCCGACGCCTTGTTTGCGGACATAGGGCGACGGATAGGGTCTATTCGTCGCGCAGCAGGCGCGGTGTTTCGGCCAGGTGGAAGCCGTTGTAGGCCGGCGCCTTGTCGTGATCGGCCATCGGCCAGTTGGCGCGTGCGTTGGGCACTGCGCCGTCGACGCGAATACAGCTGCCCGAGATGAAGCCGGCGGCTTCCGAGAGCAGAAACACGATCGCGGCGGAGACTTCGGACTCCGTGCCCCAGCGCTTGAGCGGCACGAACTGCGGCAACGCGCGCAGCATCGGCTTGATCTCGTCGGGGTAGGTATCCATGCCGGACGAGGCGATCCAGCCCGGTGCGACCGCGTTCACGCGCACGCCCGCGTACTGCCATTCGACGGCCGCGGTTTCGGTCAGGCTGAGCATGCCGGCCCGCGCCGCGCCGGAGTGGCCCATGCCCGGCATGGAGCACCACATGTCGGCGATGATGTTCACGACCGAGCCGCCGTTGTGTTCCATCCACTGGGTGAAACATTCGCGCGCCATGAGGAAGCCGCCGGTGAGGTTGTTGCGCACCACCGTGTCGAAGCCTTTCTGCGAGATCTGCTTGAGCGGCGCATGAAACTGGCCGCCGGCGTTGTTCACCAGGCCGTCGATACGCCCATGTTCGGCCAGCACCGCGGCGACGGTCGCGGCCACGGCCTGTTCATCGCGAATATCGCAACCGTGCGTGCTTGCCGCCGGGCCGCCGGCCTCGGCGATTTCCTCTGCCACGCGAGCAAGCTTGGATTCGGTCCGGCCGATCAGCGCCACCCGCGCGCCGAGCGCGGCCAGCTCGTGGGCGGTGCAGCGGCCGATCCCGCTGCCGCCGCCGGTGACGATGATATGGCGGTTGGCGAACAGATCGGAACGGAAGACAGAGGAATAGCTCACGGTTTCTCCTTCGCGCAGTCGCCGGCGGCGATACGGCGATCATTCGTTTTGTGGTGCCGGCCGCCAGGCGCCCGGGTAATACTGACATCAGTCGATGGCATCATTTCAGTAATCGCGAATACATGCACGGCCTGGATCGCGGCCCGGCACGCGAACACCTCGGTTTGTGGCATCTTGACGGCCTTCGAATGCCCACCGGTCACATGTCATGAGCGATGCTTTCACGGCCCTGCATATCGCGATACTCACGGTATCCGACACGCGTACCGAAGCCGACGACAAATCCGGCCGGGTGCTCGTAGATCGCTTGGAAGCCGCCGGCCATGTGCTGCACGAAAAGGCGATCTGCGCCGACGACGTGCACGAGATTCGCGCCCGCGTCGCCCGCTGGATCGCCGACGACAGGCCCGATGTCGTCATCACCACCGGCGGCACGGGCCTGACCGGCCGGGACGTCACCCCGCAGGCCGTCGAGGTGCTCTTCGATCGGCGTATCGACGGCTTCGGCGAGATGTTTCGCATGCTGTCCTACGAATCGATCGGCACGTCGACGCTGCAGTCGCGCGCATTGGCCGGGGTCTCGAAGGCAACGTTCGTGTTCTGTCTGCCCGGCTCCTCGGGGGCTTGTGCCGACGGTTGGGACAAGCTCATTGCCGCGCAGATCGACGCGCGCACGCGCCCCTGCAATCTTCACGAACTTTTGCCGCGCCTGACCGAGCGCTAGCGCCAGCCGGGGCTCGGCGGCGGGTCGCCTGCGCGATTTCGGTGCCTGTTTTCGGTCGTGCTTGAGAAAGTAATCGTATTCGACTGAAGGTTAAGTCAAATCCCGAGACTGCATTATGTATTTTTTGTAGTATGGCGGCGTAGCGTGGGGCTACACACCGTTCAGGGGAGCATCATGAATAAATCTAATGCATGGCGCGCACGCGTGATGACGGCCGTCGTCGCCAGTGCCGCCGTCTACGTGCCGACCACCGCGATCGCCCAGACCAGCAATGACGAACTCGCCGATCTGGTCCGGCGCCAAGCCGCCCAGATCGAACGTCTCGAAAGCCGTATTCAGGCGCTCGAGACCGACGGGGCCGCGGCTTCGGGCAACGCCGGCATGGCGCCGCAATCCAGCGGCGCGGCAGCCGACAGCAGCCGCAGCGTTGTCGACAGTCGCCAGCAGCCGCAGTCCGGCCCGGGCGCGACCGGCGCGCAGACTTCGACCGGCTCCATGGCGAGCATGCAGAAGCAGATCGACACGCTGAAGCAGAACAGCGTCCAGGTCGACTGGAAAAGCGGCTCGCCGAAATTCTCCAGCCGCGACGGCGAGTTTACCTTCCAGCCGCTCGGTCGTCTGCAGTACGACTATTCCACGACCGACGGGTCGCGTTTTGCGGATCGCGAGATCGACGGCAGCGAGTTCCGGCGACTGCGTATCGGCTTTCAGGGTCAGCTCATGGAGCCGATTCTCTACAAGGTCGAGTTCGACTTTGCCGAGGAGAACGTCGGCGTACGCGATGCCTACATCGCCACCAAGAAAGACTTCGCGCTCGGCCAGGGCGTGGTCTATGTGGGTAACAAGTTCGCCGATCGGAGCCTCGACGGGGCGACCTCGTCGAAGTACATCTGGTTTCTCGAGCGCAACCCGGTCGCCAACGCGATTATCCCGGAATCCGGTTACTACAACCTCGGTGTGACCAGTGCCTTCTACGGCAAGAACAACTGGCATCTGTCGGCGGGTGTGAGCAAGGGCCAGCTGGGCGACGACAACAACGAGTCGGACAACACCACGTTGATCTCGCGCGCCCATTTCAACCCGATCGCGACCGACAACGCCATGATGCACGTCGGCGCTTGGGGCTTCTACGAGGACTTCGCGCGCGACAACATCGACTCGCTGACCGATAGCGAACGCTTCGCCTCGCACTTCAACGACAACGTCCGCGTCTACTCCGACACCATCGACGAGCCGGAAACCAGCACCGGCTATGGCGTCGAACTCGCCGGCCTGGCCGGTCCGGTCGCGGCCGGCGCCGAATACGGTCGGCGCACCATCGATACCCGGGCTGGCGACGACACCGACTACGATGCCTATTCGGCACAGATCGGCTACTCGCTGACCGGCGAACAGTTCGGCTACTCGACCAAGAACGGCACCTGGAGCGCGCCGGATATCGCCAACCCCGTCACCGACGGCGGCTGGGGTGCCTGGCAGGTCATGGCCCGCTACGACGCGCTGGACTACGACAACAACGCCACCTTCGCCGGCGGCACTGGCCATGGCACCACGCTGGGCGTGAGCTGGTATCTGAACAACTACACCCGCTTCATGCTCAACTGGATCAACTGGAACACCAACAACCGCGTGCCGATCGCGGGTGACCCGACCGATCGCGAGTTCACCGGCTCGGATGATGGCAACACCATCAGCGCCCGAGCGCAGGTGATCTTCTAGGCTCGCCGGATCGAGCCACGAAAAAGCCCCCGCCGGCATGCCGGTCGGGGGCTTTTTCTTGTCTGCGCCGGATGGCCGGCGCAGTGATCGCGGTCGGATCAGCCCTTGTTGTAGGCCTCGATCGACTTGGTGATCTCGGCCTTGGCTTTCTCGACGCCTTCCCAGCCGGTGATCTTGACCCACTTGCCTTTCTCTTCGTCCTTGTAGTGTTCGAAGAAGTGGTGGATCTTGTTCTTCAGACGATCGTCGATGTCGTCGAGGTCCTGCACGTCCTTGTAGTAGTCGGTGCTGATCTTGTCCGTGGGCACGCACAGGATCTTGGCGTCCAGGCCGGACTCGTCCTCGGTGCCCAGCACCGCCACCGGGCGGCACTTGATCACCGCACCCGGCACGATCGGCTCGGGGGTGAGCACCAGCACGTCGACCGGGTCGCCGTCGTCATACAGGGTCTTCGGTACGAAGCCGTAGTTGGCCGGATAGTGCATGGCCACGTTCATGAAGCGGTCGACCATCAGGCAGTTGGTGTCCTTGTCGACCTCGTACTTCACCGAGCTCGAGCCTTCCACGATCTCGATGATGACGTTGATTTCATCGGGCGGATTCTTGCCCGGGGTGAGTGCTTCATAACCCATTGCGAAACCCCTGTAATGGTGAGTTGAGCTTAAATCGAGGGCCGCCAGTGTAACCGAACAGGCACGACGCCCGCGTCCGTGCCTGGCGGCGTCGGTCGCTAGACCTCGAAACCGTCCGCCAGTTTCTTTTCCACGGCCACGTTCTTCAGGCGTGCGTACTGCGGCAGGCCGTCGGCATAGGGCGGATAGGATTCGCCCGCAATCAGCGGCTTGAGATAGCGGCGTGCGGCATCGGTGATATGGAAGCCGTCCTCGCTGATGAACTCGCGCGGCATCATCTTCTCGACGTTGGCGACCTCGTCCAGCGGTGCTTCGCCGATCGACCATTCATAGGGTTCGTCGGATTCGCGCACGATCGAGACCATGATCCCGGACTTGCCGGCTACCGCATATTCCACCGCCGCCCGGCCGACCGCATAGGCCTGCTCGACATCGGTCTGGGACGCGATATGCCGTGCGGCGCGCATGAGATAGTCGGCGATCGCGTAGTGATACTTGTAGCCGAGCTTGTTTTTGATCAGCTCGGCCAGCGTCGGTGCCATGCCGCCGAGCTGCTTGTGGCCAAAGGCATCGGTGCTGCCCGCATCGGACAGGAACTCGCCGTCGGCGTTACGCACGCCTTCAGAGGCGACGATCGTGCAGTAGCCGTGGCGTTTGACGGTCTCGTCGACCTTGGCAAGGAATTTCTCCTCGTCGAAGGCGATTTCCGGGAACAGCAGCACGTGCGGATCCTGGCCCTCGGCCTCGCTGGCCAGCCCGCCGGCGGCAGCCGTCCAGCCGGCATGCCGGCCCATGACCTCGAGGATGAAGACCTTGGTCGAGGTCTTGCACATGCTGGCCAGGTCGAAGCCGGCCTCGCGGATGGACACGGCCGTGTACTTGGCCACGCTGCCGAAGCCCGGCGAGCAGTCCGTATGCGGCAGGTCGTTGTCCATGGTCTTGGGCACATGGATCGCCTGGATCGGATAGCCCATCTTCTCCGACAGCTGGCTGATCTTGAGGCAGGTATCGGCCGAGTCGCCGCCGCCGTTGTAGAAGAAGTAGCCGATGTTGTGCGCCTTGAAGACCTCGATCAGGCGCTCGTACTGTTCGCGGTTGTCCTCCAGGCCCTTGAGCTTGTAGCGGGCGCTGCCGAAGGCACCGGCCGGCGTGTGCTTGAGCGCGGCGATGGCGCCTGCGGACTCGGCCGATGTGTCGATCAGGTCTTCGGTGAGTGCCCCGACGATGCCATCCCGCCCCGCATAGACCTTGCCGATCTTGTCGCCGTGCTCGCGCGCGGCTTCGATCACGCCGGCGGCCGACGCGTTGATGACGGCGGTTACGCCGCCGCTCTGGGCATAAAAGGCATTCTTCACGGTCATGGGTTCATCCTGGGCTGATCAGATGGAGGCAAAGGATACGTTAGACGGGCGGGTCTCGAAAATTGACTTGCCTTATGGGAATCATTAACGTCGAGCGTTCGCTTGCGCGCGCCCGATGGCGGCCTGCGCGCATCGATGCCGAATATCCCGATTTCAATAACGTCATTAGCCGTTCGCGGAGAGATCATGCTGAAAATCGTGCTGCTGGGTGCGCCCGGCTCGGGCAAGGGAACGCAGAGTGAGAAGCTGGTGGCCGAATTCGGCGTACCGCAGATTTCGACTGGCGACCTGCTGCGCAGCGCGGTGGCCAATCAGACCGAACTCGGCCAGAAGGCCAAGGCCGCGATGGATGCCGGTGAACTGGTCTCCGACGATATCGTGGTCGGCATGATTCGCGAGCGTCTCAAGCAGGACGATACCGAGAACGGGTTCATCCTCGACGGCTTCCCGCGCAGCCTCGATCAGGCCAAGGCGCTCGACGGTCTGCTCGACGACATGAATCGTCCGCTGCAGGGCGTGGTGCATATCAAGGTCGACAACGAGGAGATCGTGCAGCGCCTGATGGCGCGCGGTCGCTCGGACGACAACGAAGAGACCATTCGCAATCGTCTCAAGGTCTATCAGGAACAGACCCAGCCGCTGGTGAAATTCTACGAGGACAAGGGGCTGTTGACGGCAGTCGCCGGCGTCGGCGAGATCGACGACATCTATGCCCGAATCAAGGCCGCGCTGCCGGCGGGCTAAGCGCAGTCAGGGCGCCGGCGCGGCGCCGCACGCGTCAGTTGTCCGATACGCCGAAGCCGTCCGCGGCTTCGGCGTTTTTTATGGCTTCGAGCACGGCCGTGCCCGCAACCTCGGCGCGCCAGCCCGAAAGCAGGCGAACGTCGCGCTCGCCGTCGACCATGGCAGCGATCTCCTTGCGGCTGGCCAGCGCCGAGGCGGCGATGCCGGTGTCCTCTGCGCAGCGATTGAGCGTATCCATGCCGGCCTTGATGCGCCGTTTCTCCGCGTTGCTCGGCGGTTCCGGCTGGGGCGCCAGCGGTGTCGGCGTGTGCGCGGCAGCTGCCTGCACACAGGCGAGCAGGGCGTCGCCATGCCGGCTTGCCGTCTTGCCGGGTAGCGCGCGGATCGCGGTCAGGCCGTCGACATCCTGCGGGCGGCGTCGGGCGATCTCCATCACCGCATCGTCGGGCAAAATCCAGCGGCGCGGGCGATCGGCGGCCATGGCTTCGCGTTCGCGCCAGTCGGTGATCGCGCCGAGTACCTGCTGCTGGGCGGCGCCGAGCTTGTGCCAGCTCTTGATGCGTCGCCAGGCCTGGGCGGTGTCCACGTCGAAACGCGCCGGCTCGACCATGCGTTCGAAATCCGCGGCGAGCCAGTCCTCGCGTGCCTGTTCGACGAGCTTTTCGCCGATCATGTGGTAGGCCAGCGCGAGATACCGCACGTCGTCCGCCGCGTAGTCGAGCGCGCCCGCGGGCAGGGGACGTTTGCTCCAGTCGGTGCGTGTATGGGTCTTGGCCAGGTCGACGTCGAGCAGCGCCTTGATCAGGCGGGCGTAGCCCATCTGGTCGTCGAGGCCGACCAGCGGTGCGGCGACCTGGGTATCGAACAGGGGTGCCGGCAGCGTGCCGAAGCGCTGATAGAGCACCTCGAGATCCTGTTCGGCGGAATGAAACACCTTGAGTACCGCCGGATCGCCGAGCAGATCGGCCAGCGGGGTCAGATCGTCGATGACGAGCACGTCGACGAGCCCGACTTCCTCGGCGTCCGCGATCTGCACCAGACACAGCTTCGGGTAATAGGTGGATTCGCGCAGAAACTCCGTATCGACGACGATCCAGTCGCGCGCACGCATGCGCTCGCAGAAGGTGGCCAGGGTCGCGGCGTCGGTGATCGTGGCGACGTGCTCGGGCGGCTTCGGTATCATGCCGTCTGCTCTAATAAGCTTCGCTTTCATAAGGATGCGTCGTCCATGGTTTTTGCGCGCCGGGTGATCGAACTGATGCTGCTGCGTCTCGGCCCCCAGGATATGCCCGGGGATTCGACGACGCTGTTCGGCAGTGCTGCAGCCTATTGTATCCTGCTGTTTCTGCAGGTCGGGCTGATCATGCCTGCCGGGCCCGCGGTACTGCAGGCCGTGCTTGCCACCGGGCTGCTCGCCCTCTACGTGCGCACCCTGTTGCGTATCCGCAAGTTGCCCAATCGCTACAACCAGACCGCGATTGCCCTGTTCGCCTCCGGCGCGGTGTTGACGCTGATCATGCTGGCGCCGACCCATGTGATGGCGCCGTATCTCAACGCCATTGCCGAAGCGAGCGACCCGCAGAGCGTACCCATGCCGCCCAGCTTCGTGACCTTGGCCTATGTCGCGCTCGGGATCTGGGGGCTGGCGATCTACAGCCATGTCTATCGCAACGCCCTGGACGGCAGTTTGTGGCTCGGGGTGGGGGCTGCAATGGCCTTCGAAGTGCTGCTTCTGGTCGTTTTCTCGGTGCTGGGCTGATGCACGTTCATATTCTGGGAATCGGCGGCACGTTCATGGCCGGGGTGGCGCTGTTGGCGCGGGCTGCCGGGCATACCGTGACCGGTTCCGACGCCGGTCTGTATCCGCCCATGAGTACACAGCTGGCCGATGCCGGCATCGATGTCATGGACGGCTACGACGCCGCGCATCTCAAGCCGGCGCCGGATCAGGTGATCATCGGCAACGCGATGACGCGCGGTAATCCGGCCGTCGAATACGCCCTCGACGCCGGTCTGCGCTATGTCTCCGGTCCGCAGTGGCTGGCCGAGAACGTGCTCGACGGCCGCTGGGTACTGGCCGTGGCGGGCACGCACGGCAAGACCACCACGTCGAGTATGCTCGCCCACGTGCTGCAGTATGCGGGCATGGCGCCCGGCTATCTGATCGGCGGGATCGCCGCCGATCTCGGTCAGTCAGCCGCCATGGGGCAGAGCGACTTCTTCGTCGTCGAGGCCGACGAATACGACACCGCCTTCTTCGACAAGCGCTCGAAGTTCGTGCACTACCGTCCGCGTACGTTGATTCTCAATAATCTCGAGTTCGACCACGCCGATATATTCGACGATCTCGAGGCGATCAAGCGCCAGTTCCATCATCTGGTTCGTACCGTGCCGGCCGCCGGGCAGATCGTGCACAACGGCGCCGACGCGGAACTCGACGACGTGCTCGCTCGCGGCTGCTGGACGCCGACCGTGGCGTTCGACGGCGCGAGTGCCCAGGGCTGGCATGCCGAGCCGCTCGCAGCCGACGGCACGCGTCTGGCGATCCGTCACCAGGGCGAGCGCGTGGGTGAACTCAAGTGGGCGCTGACCGGCGAACACAACGCCGCCAATGCGCTGGCCACGATCGCCGCCGCTCGCCATGTCGGCGTGACGCCGACTGTGGCGATCGAGGCGCTGTCGGTATTTCGCGGTGTCAAACGGCGCATGGAACTGCGCGGAACACCCAACGACATCCGGCTTTTCGACGATTTCGCCCATCACCCCACCGCCATTCGCACCACGCTCGCCGGCCTGCGTGCGGGCCACCACGGCGGTCGCATCCTCGCCGTGTTCGAGCCGCGCTCGAACACCATGCGCCGCGGCGTGCATGCGAAGACGCTCGCCGCGAGCTTTGCCGATGCGGATCACGTGTTCGTCTATGACGCGGATCTCGACTGGGACGCAGCGGCGGTATTCGAGGATCTGGGCGATGGCCTGACACGCCGCTCGGATCTCGACGCGCTGGTCGCCGATGTCGCCGCCGCAGCGAAGCCGGGTGACACCGTCGTGGTGATGAGTAACGGTGGGTTCGGCGGCGTCCACGGCAAGCTGCTCGCCGCGCTGGCATAGCAGACATAAAAAAAACCGCCGAAGCGGTTTTTTTATTCTCCCCAGGGAGCGGGAGAATTTCGCCAAGGCCGAGCCGGACCACGTCGAGGCACGAGGGGGGACCGGGAGACGCCGGCCCGACCCAAGCGAAAGCATTGGCTGGAGCCACTGTGGCTCCGGGCCGTTGTAAATTTCGCTTTGGCCGGACCGAACCACGTCGAGGCACGAGGGGGGACCGGGAGACGCCGGCCCGACCAAGCGAAAACTGGGCCGCTCATCCAGTGAATGAGCGCTTGTTAAATTTCGCCAAAGCCGGGCCGAACCACGTCGAGGCACGAGGGGGGACCGGGAGACGCCGGCCCGACCAGGCGAAAACTTGTGTGCAGCAACGGCTGCGAAAAACTACTATTCCTTGTCGCTGTCCTGGGACGCCTTCATGTCTTCCATGTAGGCCTGAAACTCTTCTTTCGTGACCTTGCCGTCGCCGTCCGAATCCATGTCGTCGAACGTGGCTTCCCATGGCGTGCCCATGACTTCTTCGGGCGAAAGCGCGCCATCGGCGTCTGCATCCATCGTGGCCCAGGAAGCGGCGGCGGTCTCTGCGGCGAACGCCTGGCTTGTCGACAGTGCGGTTCCGAAGGGAATCGCGAATGCGATGCCGGCGACCACTGCGTAACGTCTTTTCATGAATCGACTGCAATTCGTTTCATATCTGAGTGGGGCTAGAGCAACCCCCGTGCCAGAATATTAAATCCGTTTTATTACAGTGCTTTAAGCGACGCCTGTGCATCCGCGGAAAGAGTGCGCACCACAGGGTGCCGAAATACGGCAAAAATGCGTTGCCGTCAGGCGACGAATCCGGGGTATATCACGCAAGGCTCTGAAATATATGGATAAAAAATGTCGCCGATTGGCGACATAAAAGCGAGGGCGCCGTCTTATCGGTGTCGCCAAACGGCAACGCGGCGTGGCGTCAGTGCTTGTAGTCGGCGGGGTCGATTTCGTGCCGGTTGAGCAGCTTGTAGAACTCGGTTCGGTTGCGCTTGGCCAGGCGTGCGCTGCGGGCGACGTTGCCTTCCGATATGCGCAGCAGCTGAATCAGGTAGTCACGCACGAAAGCATCGCGTGCCTCGGCCAGCGGTTGCAGTGTGGGGGTCTTGGTGCCTGGCCGCCCGCCGTGGCCCGCCAGCGCCTTGTCGACCGCCTGCGGAGAAATGACGTGTCCCCGCGTGAGCGCGACGTTCTGCTCGACCACGTTGGACAGCTGGCGGATATTGCCGGGCCAGTGATGCTGGCACAGCCGTTCCATGGCATCTGGCGAATAGACGCGTGCCCTGCGGCTGCTGCGCCGTGCGATGCCGTCCAGAAAATGACGTGCCAGCGGGGCGATGTCTTCCGGGCGTTCGCGCAGGCTGGGCAGGGCGAGCGTGACCACGGCGAGGCGGTAATACAGATCCTCGCGAAACTGTTGTGCGTCGATGGCCTGCGAGAGGTTGCGATGGGTGGCCGATATGACCCGCACGTTCACCGGCAGCGAGCGTTGCGAACCCACGGGCCGAACTTCGCGTTCCTGAAGCACACGCAGCAGTTTCACCTGCAGCGCGAGTGGCATGTCGCCGATTTCGTCGAGAAATACGGTGCCGCCCTCGGCGCTGCGAAACAGGCCCTGTTGCGCCTGCTTGGCATCGGTGAACGCACCTTTCTCGTGGCCGAACAGCTCGGATTCGAGCAGCTGCTCGGGCATGGCGCCGCAGTTGATGGCCACGAATGCGTGGCCTGCGCGCGGGCTCGCGTCGTGCAGTGCGCGGGCCAGCACTTCCTTGCCGGTGCCGGACTCGCCGGTGATCAACACGCTGGTTTCGGTCTCCGCCACCAGCCGCGCTTCTTCGAGCAGGCGGTGCATGAGCGGCGAACGGGTGACGATGCGCGAGCGCCAGACTTCGCGCCAGTCGCCCCCGGCCACGCCGGCCTGCTCGAGAGCCTGATCCACCCGTGCGAGCAGCACGTCCTTGTCGACCGGCTTGGAGAGAAAATCCAGCGCGCCACGCTGCGTGGCGGTGACTGCTTCGGGAATCGTGCCGTGTGCGGTAAGCAGAATCACGGGCAGGGTAGGACGCTCGTGGCTCAGTCGTTGCAGCAGGTCGATGCCGTCCATGCCGTCCATGCGCAGATCGGTGATCACGCATTCCGCGTCGTAGCTGTCCAGCGCGCGCAGCGCCGCCGCACCGCTCTCGGCCGACTCGACCTCGTGGCCGGCGCCCTCCAGGCGCAGCGCGAGCAATCGTCTGAGGCTCGGGTCGTCATCGACGAGCAGAATCTTGCCTTGGCGCGCCATGGCGGTCAGGAGCCGGATTCGCTGAGCCGATCCTCGATATCCGCCAGCTCGCGCAGTTTGCGATGGGCTTCGTCGAGCTCTCTCTCGAGTGCGCGCACGCGCTCGGTTTCGCCGCCAGCCGGGCGGGCCGGGCGTTGCGTGGCCGACGGTGTGTCGCGGCGGGCGATCTGGGGCGTCGCAGGCGTATCGGGATGCCGCGTGAGCTCGGTATACAAACGCGCGAACTCACTCAAATACTGGCGCGCTGCCGGGCTCCACTGCGCATCGTCGGCGTCGAGCGCGCGCTGCGCATAGCGTGCGGCTTCGTCCGGCGTGTAGCGGCGCTGGCCCGGGGTGCCGAAAGCCAGGGCCAGGCGGGCATAGCTGAATGCGCCCGGTGAGGCGCTGGCCTGCGCACGGGCCTGGCCGACGGCCTCGGCGCGGGCCTCCGGCGTGGCGTCGTCCAGGCGTGCGGCGTACTCGAGCAGGTCGAGCACGGGGTCGCGCGCCGGCGTGATCGAGGCCGCGGGCGAGGACTCGATCCGGTCGGCCTGGGCGGCCTTCGCGTGCCGGGGCGTGTTCGCGCAGCCCGCAGCGATCGTGCCCGCGAGCGCGACGGCCAGGGCCAGGCTTAGGCGTGTCGGGTGATCAAAGCGCATGACGATCCGGTATCTCGACGCTGAATTGCGCGCCGCCGCCCGGCGCGTCCTCGACGTCGATACGGCCGCCGTGGGCCTGGACGCATTCGCGCACCACCGACAAACCAATGCCCGTGCCGCGCAGCGCGCCCTGGGCGCTCGCCTGGGTGGTGGCGCTCTGGTAGAAGGCGTCGAATATCGCTGCGCGCTCGGCCACGGGCACGCCGGGGCCCTGGTCGCAGACACGCACGAGCGTGGCCTGCGCCAGCCGCTCGGCTTCGAGCGCGACGGTGGAACCCGCCGGCGCGAACTTCACCGCGTTCGCGAGCAGATTGTCGATGATCAGATGCATACGGTCCCGGTCGGCCGTGACGTGTATCGGCTGGCCCGGCGTCGTGACGTCGAGCTTCTTCCCCTCGATCGTGAGCCGCTGCCGGGCCACGATCGCCTCGAAAAGCGCGTTCAGATCGAAGCGCTCATATTCGAGTTTAGCGTGTTGTTGCTGCCAGGCTGCAAAGTCGAGCAGGTTGTCGATGAGCTTGGCCAGCTCGAGACTGTTCTGTTGCAGTATTTCCGCGACATCCGCCTGTGCGCTCGTGAGTTCCCCGACCGTGCCATCGCGCAACAGTTCCGCGCCCTCGCGGATGCTCGCCAGCGGCGTCTTGAGCTCGTGCGACATGTGGCGGATGAACTGTTGCTTTTCGTTTTCCAGGGTTGCCAGGCGCCGGCGCATCCAGTCGAGCCGCGCCCCGAGCGCGTCGAGTTCGGCGGTTGGCGCGAACACCCGGATCTGCTGCGAGAAGTCGCCATCGCCGAGCCGGGTGACCGCGCCCGAGATCTGGCGCAACGGGCGCGATATGACGGCCACGAAGAAGGCGGTCAGCGCCAGTACGCCCGGAATGAGCGCGAACACGCACAGCAGCAGAAAGGTGCGCGCGTCGGCGGCGGTGGCCTGCAGGCGGGCGAGTTCGCGGTCGATGAACAGGTTACCCTGGTCGGTGATCAGATCGGTTTCGCGCTGCATCTTGCCGATCTCGCCGATCAGCCCGCCGACCGCTCCCGGCTGCGCCGACGCAAGCTGCCGGGACAGCGTGCGCGCCTCGCGGCGCAGGGCGTCGAGGTTCCAGTCGGGCAGCGTGTCGAGCTGCAGCCCGCCGAGCGCATCGAGCATCGCGTCGAACTCCCGGGTCTGGCGTTCGAAGCGGTCGATCAGCTCCTCGCTTTCGAGCACGCCGTACTGACGGGCGCTGCGTTCCATGCCGATCAGCAGAGTGCTCAGCCGCTTGCTGTAGCGGGTGACCTCCACGCCCTGCAGCACGAGGCGTTCGCTCTGGTCGGTAAGCCGATCCACGTACAGCACGCCGAACACGATGGCCACGATCAACGGCAGCGCGACCAGGCCGAAGCTGGTCAGCAGCAGGCCCGTGATCGAGCGGGGCCGGATGAACAGCCCGCGGCGTGGATTTTGAGCGCGGCCGGCGTCGGGGCCAGCGACAGCAGGTCGTGACATGGCGCCTAGCATACCGTGACCGCTGTCATACGTTGCGTGTGCCAAGCCCGCGGCGCTAGTGTTCGCGCCATACTTTTTCGTCAAAGAGACGCCTGCATGGCCAAGCGCCAGGATATCGAAACCACATCGGCCGCCGACGATCGCAGTCTGCCCGAGCTGGACTGGCTCAAGGATCGCGCCGGCGAACTGCTGGCCCAGGCGAAATCGGGCGGTGCGGACGAGGCCGAGGTTGCGCTATCGGCCTCGCGCGCGCTGTCCGTGAGCGCGCGGGCCCGCCAGCGCGAGTCGATCGAACACGAAGGCGATCGCAACGCCAGCATTACGGTGTATTGCGACAAGCGTAGCGGCAGCGCCTCGACCACCGATCTCACGCCCGACGGGCTGCAGGCCGCGCTCACTCAGGCACTCACGGTCGCTCGTTTTACCGAGGCCGATGCCTTCGCCGGGCTTGCCGACGCCGAGCAGATGGCCGATGGCTGGCCCGACCTGTCGCTGTTTCATCCTTGGGGGCTGAGCGCGGACGGCGCGCTCGAGATGGCGCTCGCTCTGGAGGCGGCTGCGCTCGACCACGATCCGCGCATTGTCCAGACCGAAGGTGCGACGGTAGCCAGTCAGGACGGCGTGAGCGTGTACGGCAACAGCCACGGCTTCATCGCCGGCGAGCGTGCCAGTCGGCAGGCGATCAGCTGTCAGCCGCTGGCCAGTGCCGGCAGCGGTATGCAGCGCGAGATCGCTTTCTCGCAGGCACGCCATGCCGATGACCTCGACGATGTCGCCGCTATCGGCCGCCTCGGCGCCGAGCGCGCGCTGGCGCGACTGGGGGCGAAAACGCCGCCGACCACCACCGCGCCGGTGCTGTTCACGCCGCGTGTGGCGCGGAGCCTCTGGAGTCACCTGATCGGTGCGATCAGCGGTGGCACGCTCTATCGCAACGCCAGTTTCCTCAAGGACCGGATCGACGAGACGATCGCCGTCGATCGGCTCACGCTCACCCAGCATCCCCACCGTCCACGCGGGCTGGCCAGTGCCGGTTTCGACGGCGACGGTGTAGCCACCGCCGAGCGCACGCTTGTCGAGGCCGGCGTGCTGCGGGGTTATCTGCTTTCGGCGTATACCGCCCGCCGCCTGGGTCTGACGAGTACCGGCAATGCGGGCGGCGTATTCAATCTCGACGTCGCACCGGGTAGCGATGATTTCGATGCGCTGGTGGCCGGCATGGGTCGCGGTCTGGTGGTGACCGAACTGATGGGCCAGGGCGTGAATCTGGTCAACGGCGACTATTCCCGCGGTGCGGCAGGTTTCTGGGTCGAGAACGGCGAGATCGCTTACCCGGTCGAGAACGCCACGATCGCCGGCAACCTTGCCGATATGTATCGCAATATCGAGGCGTTTGGCAGTGATGTGGAACGCGGTAGCGCACTGCGTACGCCGTCGGTTCTGGTGGGGGCGATGACGATTGCGGGTAGTTAGTGTTTAGCGCTTGAGACTTGCCTCGGGTCAGTGAATTTGAGTCGTTGATTCAATAGGCGTTTGGTACTGGCTACGCGTTCTGTGCACTCACGAGTTTGTCGGACCTTTGGTTTCGCACTGTTGTGCGACTCACTTTCTTTTGCTTGTCCAAAAGAAAGTAAGCAAAGGAAAAGGACACCCGGGCACAGTGCCGGCGCTTCGCGCCGGTTCACTGCGACACGCAGCGGCGACGGGATGCGTACAGAACTCGGATCGCTTTGGCGATCCTCAGACATGCTGTACGCACCGGCGCAGTGCGCCGGACACCCGTCGCCACTCCGTGTCTCCGTCGCCGTGCAACGGGCCCGAATACAGCCGTAAGGCAAAGCGCGAGAATTTTTGTCTGCCGAACTAAAACTCTTCGAGCGGCTCCGTTCCATCGGATTAGGCTTTGCCTAATCCGGTATGAACGAGCATGGCCTTGAGCGAGCGACAGCGAGCTGGCCTGTATTGGATCCCCTTGGGCGCGGCGCCGAGCAGTGGAGGCCGAAAGAGAAAAAGACAGCCGGATGTCTGAGTCGCGCGCAGCGCGGCGAGTTTCCGGCTGTCCTCTTTCGGCCGGAGCCGCGCAGGGCACCGATGCGTAGCATCGGCGCAAGACAGGGTGCCTCTTGTTTTGGTTACTTTTATTTGGGCAAGCAAAGAGAAGTGACTCGCACAGCAGTGCGAAACCCCAAGCCAAAACTCATCCGCGCCGTTGATTCAGAACCCACGATTCTAAACCGCCATTGACCCGTCGTCGGCTGAAGTCGAGCGTGGTTTATTGTTTTCTGCACAGAAGCGCGATACATCGAGCCAGCCCGGCCTCGTCCGTTCACTCAAATCGCATCGCTCGGTGAGCGGCGACATCAAGGCGAATGGGTCGCGCCCTCGCTATCAACGCAGCAGAAAAAGGGTCCCGAGTCCGAGAAAAGCCCCGAACCCGATGACGTCGGTAATGGTCGTCAGCACCACCGAGCCGGCGAGTGCCGGATCGATTCCCATCTTTTTCATTGCCAGGGGGATTGCCACGCCCGCAATGGCGGCGCCGATCTGATTGACCACGAGTGCGGCGGCGATGATAACGCCCAGAGTCGGGTTGCCGAACCAGACCTGCGCCACCACGCCGACCACAACACCCCAGAGCACGCCGTTGATGACGGCTACCGCCAGTTCCTTGATCAGCAGCGTCTTGGCGTTGCCGAAACCGATCTGGCCGAGCGACAGGCCGCGAATCATCAGGGTGAGTGTCTGCGAACCGCCGATGCCGCCCATGCTCGCCACGATGGGCATCAGTACGGCGAGGGCAACCACCTGGGACAGCGTGGCCTCGAACAGGCCCACGACCTGTGCCGCCAGAAAGGCGGTGAGCAGATTCGCGCCCAGCCAGGTTGCACGGCGGCGCGCGCTACGCGCGATGGGCGCGAACACGTCTTCCTCCTCGTCGAGACCGGCCATGCTCATGATCGAGTGCTCGGCTTCGTCGCGGATCACGTCCACCACGTCGTCGATGGTGATGCGCCCGACGAGCTTTTCGTTCTCGTCGACGACCGGCGCCGAGATCAGGTCGAGGTCCTGAAAGCGCTTGGCGACCTGGGCCGCGGCCATGTCCACGGGCAGCGCCTCGAGGTCGGTGTTCATGACCTCGGATACGTCGCGCTCGGGGTCGAGCGTGACCAGTTTGGCCAGCGAGAGCATGCCCAGATACCGCCCGTAGCGCGAAACCACGAACAGCGATTCGGTATCGTCGGGCAGCGTGCCGCGTTGTTGCAGATATCGGCTGACCACGTCGAGCGACACGTCCGGACGCACCGTGATCGTGTCGTTGTTCATCAGGCCGCCGGCGGAATCCGACGGATAGGACAGCACGGCCTCGAGACGTTCGCGGTTGTCGACGTCCATCGAGTGCAGCACTTCGCGCGTGACCTGCTCGGGCAGATCCTCGATGAGATCGGCGAGGTCGTCGATCGGCATGCCCTCGGTGGCGGCCAGCAGGACTTCGTCGTCGAGGGCGTCGATCAGCTCGGCACGCACTTCGTCGTTGACGTGCAGCAGCGTCTCGCCGTGATCGTCCTCGGGGACCAGACGCCAGACGAGCTCTCGCTTGGTCCGCGGGATCGATTCGAGAAGCAGGCCGATCTCGGCCGGATGCAGCGAATGCAGCAGCGGCTTGAGCCGGCGCATGCGCCCGGATTCCAGCGCCTCGTTGAGATGCGCGAGCCGCGATTCCATCTGATCTTCAGTGGTCTTGGCGTCGCTCATGGGGGCGCGGTATCCAGGCAGGGAGGTGGCCTCTAGAAAATAGCAGAAAAATCCGGATTTTCCTGCGTTTTCTTAACGAATTGTCAGCCGCCGAGCTGCTCGCTCAAGGTCTCGAGCGCGTCGCGATAGGCATGCGAGTCGGTCAGCGCGAGAATCTCGCGCGTACGCGTTTTCAGCGCGGTGACGTCGGCACCCATGATCGCGCGCTTGACCTCGAGCACGCTGGCCGGATGCATGGAGAACTCGGTCAGTCCGAGGCCGAGCAGCAGCGCGGTGTAGCGCTTGTCGGAGGCCATTTCGCCGCACATGGATACGCTGATGCCGGCAGCCTCGCCGGCTTCGATGGTCATGCGGATGAGCTGCAGCACCGCCGGGTGCAGCGGATCGTAGAGATAGTTGATCTCGTCGTCGATACGATCCATCGCGAGCGTGTACTGAATGAGATCGTTGGTGCCCAGCGAGAAGAAATCGCAGTGCTGCGCGAGCAGCGGGGCGGCCAGCGCGGCCGCGGGGACTTCGATCATCGCGCCCACCGGCAGGTTGGCGTCGAAATCCAGGCCGTCGCGGCGCAGCTCGTCCTTGAGCTCGCTGATCAGGTGGCGCGTCTGGCGCATTTCCTGGATGTTGGAGACCATCGGCAGCATCACCCGCAGATCGCCCTCGGCCGACGCCCGTAGCAGCGCGCGCAGCTGGGTACGGAACAAGTCCGTCTCCTTGAGACAGAGACGGATGGCGCGCAGGCCCAGCGCGGGGTTGCTGGACGTCTTGCCGGTATCGCGGCCGATCGTCTTGTCGGCGCCGAGATCGAGTGTGCGGATGGTGACCGGCCCGTCGACGGAACGCAGCACGCGGCGATAGGCCGCAAGCTGCTCCTCCTCGCCCGGCGTCTCGTCGCGATTCATGTACAGGAATTCGGTGCGGTACAGGCCCACGCCCTCGGCGCCGACCTCGGCCGCGTCCGCGCTGTCGTCGGGCAATTCGACGTTGGCCAGCATACGAATGCGAACGCCGTCGGTGGACAGCGCCGCCTCGTCCTTGAGCATGCCGAGCATGCGCCGATAGCGGGCGTCGCGCTTCTGGCGATGACGATAGAACTCGAGCGCCGCGGCGTCCGGGCCGGCAAGTACATGGCCGGCCTCGCCGTCGACGACGACGGTCTCGTCGTCGAGCAACATGCGGCGTGCGTTGTGCATGCCCACGATGGCCGGTATGCGCAGGCTGCGCGCCAGAATCGCGGAGTGCGACAAGGGGCCGCCGTGCTCGGTCACGAACGCGGCGACGCCCTGTTGATGCAACAGGATGATGTCGGCAGGCGTGAGTTCGTCGGCGACGATGACCGGGGGCGGCGCATCGTCGGCCTCGCTGGTCTCGATGGTGCGCTCCTGCTTGAGCAGGATGCGCTGGATGCGCGCGGTCACGTGGGCGACATCGTCGCGGCGCGTGCGCAGATAGCTGTCGTCCATCTGGTCGAACACCGCGGTGAGGTGCTCGGCCTGCATCTTCAGCGCCCATTCCGCATTGCACTGGTGCTTGCGGATGAGCGACGCCACCGTGTCGGTGAGCGCGCTGTCCTGCATCATCAGCAGATGGGTTTCGATGAACGCACCGATCTCGGACGGTGCGTTCGCCGGGATCTGTTCACGAATATCGGCCAGCTGGGCGCGCGCGTCCGTGAGCGCGTTCCCGAAACGCTCGACTTCGGGCTCGATGTTGTCGGGCGCGATCGAATACTCGGGGATGTCCAGATCGGTACCGTGCACGCGATGCACGGCGCCGATCGCGACCCCGCGCGAGACACCGATTGCCGCCAGCCAGAGACTCATGTCGGCGCGCGGCGATTGCGGGCGAACAGCACCATTACTGACCTTCGCCGAAGCGGTCGCGCACCAGTTCCTCGAGCGCGTCGAGCGCGGCTTCGGCATCGGCGCCCTCGGCGCTGACGTCGATACGCGAGCCGCGCGCGGCGGCGAGCATCATCACGCCCATGATCGATTTGCCCGATACCTCGCGGCCGTCCTTGGCGACCCGGATGTCGGCCTCGTACTGCGAGGCGACGGTCACGAACTTGCTGGCGGCACGGGCGTGCAGGCCGAGCTTGTTGACGATGGCGAATTCGCGGGTGGGCATAACGTGGATCGTATCGGTTGAGAAGAGAAAGAAGTGCCGGGTGTCGTGCTAGCGCTGCGCCTGCGGGCAGGCCATCACGCCGGCGCGGCCGGCCTCGATGGCGGAGTCCGCCAGGTCGTCGAGGGCGAGCTGCGGGTAATTGTAGACGCGCACGAGCATCGACAGGTTGATGCCCGCAACCACTCGCGCGGCGTTGCTGCTGGCGGCGCGGGTGGCGATGTTGCTCGGCGTCGAGCCGAAGGCATCGGTGATGATCAGCACGCCGTCGCCGTCGTCTAGGCGTTCCAGCGCGGCGGCCGCGGCCTCGCTGCGCTCGTCTGGGTCATCGTGGCGGTGCACTTCGAGCACCTCCGTGGGCCGTGACAGATCACCGATCATGCCGGTGACCGTCTCGACGAAATGCGAGCCCAGCTTGCCGTGGGTGATCAGCAGTACGCCAATCATGACCGGACTCCCGGGGGCCGCGCCCGAGCGCGTGCTTCAGTGCAGTTCATTGTGTCGTACCAGCGTCTGGGCATAGGTCTCGCGCAGTCGGCGGGCCAGCTGTTCGATGATATAGACCGAGCGGTGCTTGCCGCCGGTGCAGCCGACGGCAATCGTGACATAAGCCCGGTTTTCGCGCGCGAAGGCGGGCAGCCAGCGTGCGAGAAAACCGTGGATGTCGTCGAGCATGGCGCCGGTTTCCGGCTGTGCCTCGAGATGCTCGGCGACCGGCGCATCGAGGCCGGTCAGCTCGCGCAGTTCGGCGATCCAGTGCGGATTGGGCAGGCAGCGCACATCGAAGATGAAGTCCACCGCCTGGGGCAGGCCGTACTTGAAGCCGAACGACTGCAACAGGATTGACAGCTCGCCGGTGGTGCCGCCTTCGACCCGGTTGCGGATGATGTCGCGCAACTGATGGATATTGGTCTGGCTGGTGTCGATGGAGACATCGGCGGTATCCGCGATCGGCTCCAGCAGCTTGCGGTCGGCGTCCACGGCGTCGATGAGCGAGGTGTCGGCATCGGTGAGCGGATGCTTGCGGCGGGTCTCGGAATAGCGCCGCAGGATGGTTTCCTTGTCGGCGTGCAGGTAGATCACCTCGATATCGATGCCGCCGTCGCGCAGGGCCTGGATCCGGTCGGGAAAACCCGCGATCTCGCCGCGCCGCGAGCGGGCGTCGATTCCCACTGCCAGCCGGTCGAAGTCCAGGCCCTGGCGGTGCAGCGTATCGGCAGACACCTCGCTTAGCAGGCCCAGCGGCAGGTTATCGATACAGTAGTAATTCAGGTCCTCGAGCATGTGCAGCGCGACCGACTTGCCGGAACCGGCCAGCCCGCTGACGACGATCAGGCGCATGACTCACCCTTGCGATGGAAGATGCCCGACGGGCGACGATGCCCGTATTGTGGCGAAGCATTCGACTGCACGCGAGCGCGGCCCTGCGAGACAGCGCCGGCGCGCGTGGTGAACAGCGCGCCGGATGCCGGACTCATGGCGTGTCCGACGGGGTGTCGGGTTCGCCGGGGCCCATGGCCAGGCGCTGGCGCTCGGCGAACTGCTCGTCGCTGAATTGCCCTTGCATGCGCAGCAGATGGTCACGACAGGCGGCTTCGACCAGTACGGACAGGTTGTGTCCCACGGCCACCGGCAACGTGATTTCCGGGATTTCCACATCCAGCAGCGTGCGTACCGTACGGGTGCCGGTCAGCCGGTCCGGGACGTGGGCGACGCCGGATTCCGGCCGTACCAGGCGGATGATCAGCCCGAGCTGCTTGCGGCGCTTGATGGCCGCCTCGCCGAACATCGCGCGGATGTTGAGGATGCCCAGGCCACGCACCTCGAGAAAATCCTGCAGCACCGGCGGGCAGCCGCCGTTGAGATCGTCGGGGCCGAGCAGGGCGAATTCGGGCGCGTCGTCGGCCACCAGCCGATGGCCGCGGTTGATGAGTTCCAGCGCCAGCTCGCTCTTGCCGACCCCAGAGTCGCCGGTAAGCAGCAGGCCGATGGACAGCACTTCCAGAAAGACGCCGTGGACGGTGATCTGGCGTGCCAGCGCCTCGCCGAGGAAATGACGCAGCCGGTAGGCCGCCCGGTGGGCGCTGGCGGCGGTTTCGAAGATCGCGATGCCCGCCGTGTCGAACGCTTCGCGTACCGGCGCGATGAGCGAGCGCCCGTCGGCGACGACGACGAGCTTGGTCGCACCCGAGGTCACGCGGTCGAGCACGTGGCGAAGCTGGTCGGTATCGACGCTGTCCAGGTAGCCGGTTTCGGGTTCGCCGATCACCTGGACCTGCGGCGGATGGATGAAGTTGAGATAGCCCACCATCGGCACCCGGCGGCCCGACACGCGGGTCGGGCCCAGGGTCGCGCTGCCGCCGGCGGTGGGGGCCGGCCATTGCAGTCCGAGCGAGGATTTCAGACGCGCGAACACGTCCTCGACCGCGACCCGGCGTGTGGCCAGGTCTTCGTCGAAGAGATCGTCGCCGGACAAGGTCACGCCGCGAGTGGCGCTCAGGCGTCGCCGGTGTCGCGTGCGACCAGGGTCTTGTGCAGGGTCTCGTCGTCTGCGGCGTCGCGCAGTTCGGCGAGCGCCTGACCTTCGGAAAAGATCTCGGCCAGCTTGCGCAGCAGGTTGAGATGTTCTTCCGTGGATTTTTCCGGGACCAGCAGGCCGAACACGAGATCGACCGGCTGTTCGTCGTTGGATTCGAAATTGACGGGCTGAGGCAGGCGCATGAAGGCACCGATGCAGTCATCGATGCCTTTCATGCGCGCATGTGGAATGGCCACCCCGTCGCCGATGCCGGTGCTGCCGAGTTTTTCGCGGGAAATCAATCCGTTGAATATTTCGCTGGCGGTCAGATACGGGGTGCCCTGGGTCAGTATCTCGGCCAGCTGCTCGAGCGCGCGTTTCTTGCTCTGGACGTCGTCGGCTAGACGTACACGTTCCGGAGCGACGATATCGGCGATGTTCATAAACTTCCTTCTAGACGATGCAGTAAAGCGTTCAACCGGCGTCGAGGTTGACGTGCCGCGCCTGCCGGTTGTGGTGATCCTTTTCCTTTTCCTTGTGCTTGAGCGTCTGCCGATCAAGCTTGTCGACCATGCAGTCGATCGCGGCGTACATGTCCTCCTTGGTGGACTCCGCGTGCAGCGTTGCGCCGCGCACCTGCATGGTGACTTCGGCCTTGTGGCGAACCTTTTCGACTTCGAGCACGACCTCGGCATCGATCACGTGATCGAAATGACGCTCGACGCGTTCCATCTTTGAAGCCACATAGTTGTGCAGGGCTTCGGTCATGTCGATGTGATGCCCGGAGATGTTCAGGTTCATCGTGTACTCCTTGTCGGCTTGGGGAATCGCATGAAAGAGGGGTCAGCCGGCCTGTCGGCGGCGCTCGTGGGAGGGCGCGATCGACAGGGCTTCGCGGTACTTGGCCACGGTGCGACGGGCCACCTTGATGCCGTTGTCCAGCAGCATGTCGGCCAGCTTGCTGTCCGACAGCGGCTTGCCGGCGGTTTCTGCCGCGACCATGCGTTTGATCATCGCCTGGATGGCGGTGGCCGATGCGCTGCCGCCATCGGTGGTCGACACGTGGCTGGAGAAGAAATACTTGAGTTCGAAGATGCCGCGAGGCGTCTGCATGTATTTGTTCGCGGTCGCGCGTGACACCGTGGACTCGTGAATCTCGAGCTGCTCGGCCACGTCGCGCAGCACCAGCGGTTTCATCGCCTCTTCGCCGTACTCCAGGAACGCGCGCTGAGCCTCGACAATCGTCTGGGCGACCTGCAGCAGCGTGTCGTTGCGGCTCTTGAGGCTGTTGAGGAAAAACCGCGCTTCCTGCAGATGCGATTTCAGCGTGGTCTGGTCGGCGCTCTTGTCGGCGCGCTTGATCAGCGCGAGGTACTGGCTGTTGATACGCAGGCGCGGCGCGATATCGGCATTCAACGAGACCTGCCAGTGCGCGGACTGCCGAGTGACGAAGACCTCGGGCACCACGTAGCTCGATTCGTGGTCGCTGAACGCTTCACCGGGGTGTGGTTGCAGGGTCTGGATCAGGGCGATTGCCTGCGCCAGTTCCTCGACCTCGATGCCCAGACGCCGCGCCACCGGGGCGCGATCGCGCGAGGCGAGGCATTCCAGTGGTTCGTTGTCCACGATGCGCAGGGCGATATCGCGTGCCGGCGTGCACTCGGGCATCTGGTGCAGCTGAATGCTCAGGCATTCCGCCAGCGATCGGGCGGCCACGCCCGGCGGGTCGAACTGATGCAGCTCGGCCAGAACCGCCTCGACCGCGGCGGCGTCGGTGTCGAACTCGTCGACCAGTCGCGCGCTGAGTTCCTTCCAGTCGTCGAGCAGGCCGTGCTCGTTGATCGCGTCGATCAGGTGATCCGCGATCGCGCGCTGCGTGTCGTCGAAACGGTGCATGTCCGCCTGCCAGGTCAGATGCGCATGCAGGTCGGGCGTGCTGGTCAGGTTGGCCTGGCGATAATCCCAATAGTCGTCGTCCTCGCTGCTCGGCGCCGGGGCGGGCGCGGCGCTGCCGGCGTAGATATCGTTCCAGTCGGCATCGACCGGCAGATTCTCGGGGATCTCGGCGTCACTGCCGCTGCTGGAGCGCTCGGTCTCGGTGGTTTCGGCCTTGGTCGCTTCTCGGGTATCGATCTCGCCGTGGCCTTCGTCGGCCTCGAGCATGACGTTGGATTCCAGCGCCTCCTGGATTTCGGTCTTCAGATCCAGGGTCGAGAGCTGCAGCATGCGGATCGCCTGCTGCAGCGCAGGCGTCATGGTCAGGCTCTGCGAGAGATTGAGGTTCAGCGACTGTTTCATAGTCGGAAATCCTCGCCGAGGTAGACCTCCCGTACCTTGCGATCCGCCAGGATCTCGTCGCCGGTGCCGTCGGCGATGACCGCGCCGTCGCTCAGGATATAGGCGCGTTCGCAGATGCCGAGCGTCTCGCGCACGTTGTGGTCGGTGATGAGCACACCGATACCGCGATTCTTCAAGTGCGTGATGATGCCGCGGATGTCGCCGATCGAGATGGGGTCGATGCCAGCGAAGGGTTCGTCGAGCAACATGAACTGTGGCTCGGCCGCCAACGCGCGGGCGATTTCCACGCGCCGGCGTTCACCGCCGGAGAGGTTGATGCCCTTGGAATCAGCGATATGCCCGATCGAGAGTTCGTCGAGCAGGGCCGCGAGCTCGCGGTCGATATCCGCCTTGGTGAGGCCGGGGCGCACCTGCAGGATGGCGCGGATGTTGTCCGACACCGACAGCTTGCGGAATACCGAGGCTTCCTGCGGCAGGTAACCGATGCCCAGCTGTGCCCGCGTATGCATGGGCAGACCGACGAGGTTGCGCTCGCCGAGCGTGATGCGGCCCGAATCCGGCGTGACCAGGCCCACGATCATGTAGAAGGAGGTGGTCTTGCCTGCGCCGTTGGGCCCGAGCAGGCCCACGACTTCACCCTGGGCCAGCGACAGGCTGACGTCCTGTACCACCGCGCGCCCCTTGTAGCGCTTGCTCAGGTTTTCGGCCACCAGCCGCTGGCCGGTCGCCGCCGCGGTGGCGGTGCGCGCGGCGCTGCTGCTCATGACTGACCGTCCCCGTTTTTCGGCTGGATCGTGATGCGTACGCGTTCGCTGCTGCCGGATCCGCGTTCTGCCTGGGTGCGGCCGGTGTCGACGTTGTGGCGGATCAGCTGGCCGTGTATCTCGTCACCGCCGCGGCGCACCACGGCGTCGCCGCGCAGCAGTACGGTGGAATTGCTGTTGGTGTACTCGATCTTGCTGGAATTGCCGGTGACCACGTCGTCGCCTTCGCGATCCGGCTGCTTGTCCAGGCGCGCGGGGCTGCCGTCGAGTACGGCCTTCACGTTGCCGCGATCGTTGATGCGGGTGATCACCAGGCGATGGCCGGTGAGCGTGAGCCCGCCGCGGGTGAGCACCACGTTGCCCGTGTAGGTGCTCACGCCTTCCTGCTGGGACAGATCGGCGTCGTTGGATTCGATATGAATCGGCAACGCTTTCTGCTGCGCAAAGGCCGTGGTGCCGGCCATCAGCACGAGACCGAGTGCGAGAGTGGCGGCGAGGCGCAGCCTACGGCGTGTAGGTGACTTGTACATTGTTCAGCAGCCTCAGCTTGTCCGTTTTCAGGTTGACCTCCATGCCGTCACCTTCGACACGCTGGCCCGGTTCCACCGCGGTCACATGGGCCTCGGTGTCGATACGATCGGCATCGGGGCGTACCCAGGCATTGTCCGTCGTGATGTCGACGACGTTGCCGTTCGCCTTGGGATGGCGGCCCTTTACGCCATCGTAGAGATAGATGTCGCGCTTGCCCGGAGGCACGCGGCCATGCTTTGCGGTGACGTCCCAGTAGGTCTTCGTACCTGCCAGGTAGTGTACGTCAATATCCGTCATGCGAGCCGAGTCGTCCGGGAAGTGCAGGGTCTCGGCCAGCGTCATGCGGTAATCGAGGCCGCCGTTCTCGTTCATCTGATGCACGACGGCTTCGGTCATGTAGTAGTCGCTGTTGTCCGGCGTCTCCAGCCGCGGCTCGCTCGGCGTGCCGATGGCGGGTGCATCGAGCGCGCGGATGCCGAGCAGCACCGCGGAGATCACGAGCAGGACGGCGACGATTCTGAGCATGGCCCGGTTCTCCTGATCCGTGTCTAGTGCGCGTTTCGCGCGGCGATGATCAGCTCGCACGCTTCGCGGACCGCGCCCTGGCCGCCGTTGAAGCGGCTGACCCAGTGCGCGGTGTCGATGACATCATCGACCGCATCGGCCACGCAAAGTGCCAGACGTGCCTGGCGCATGAGCCCGAGGTCGGGCAGATCATCCCCCATTACGGCCGCCTGATCGGGGGTGAGTTCCAGCTCGGCGAGCAGGGCTTCGAAATCGAGCTGCTTATCGCGACTGTCGAGATAGATGTAGTCGATGCCCAGATCATGCAGGCGCGCCGCCGCAGCCGGCGACGGTCGGCCACTGATCGCGGCCACGGCCACGCCCGCGGCCTGCAGGCGCTTGAGCCCGAGGCCGTCGCGTACGTGCATGGTCTTGATCTCCTCGCCGTGGTCGTAGAGATAAAGCTTGCCGTCGGTCATCACGCCGTCGACATCGAACACGGCCACGCGCACATCGGCGGCGCGCTGCTGCAGTTCCTCGGCGCTGATCGATGGTTTGGGAACCTCTGATCTATTCATGCGCGGCTCTCGTTTGTGTCCCAAAAGGCGCAGCTGCAAGGCGCATGGTGCCGTGCCATAGCCGTCCTATGGTCAAGCCATGCAACGCGGCAGCTGCGCCTTTTGGGCCAAACCCCGCGCGCGTTCGCGCGGGGCCGGGCCTCTGCGTGCGTCTGGACGGCGTCAGCAGTCGATTATTTGCATCGAGCAAACTGCACTCCTTCTTCCTTGCCAGTCGCACGCAAAGGACTCCGGCGCGACCGCGTATGGATAGATCAGAGGTTCCCTTCATATCACCCCGGCGCGCAGGAGATCCTGCATGTTGAGGGCCCCGATGGGCCGGTTGTCCGCGTCGACCACCATCAAGGCGCCGCCGCCGATACGATGTGTTTCGAGCAACCGTACCGCTTCGGCGGCGAGCATGTCCGCGGTCACGGTCTTGGGCGACCGCGTCATGAACTCGGCGATGGTCGCCTGCTTGATGTCGATGTCGCGGTCCAGTGTGCGGCGCAGATCGCCGTCGGTAAACAGACCGGCGAGCCGGCCGTTGTCGTCGGTCACCCCGGTCATGCCCAGGCCCTTGCTCGTCATCTCGAGCAGGGCGTCGCGCAGTGCGGCGTCGTCGTCGACCAGCGGTAGTGCATCGCCGGTATGCATGATGTCGGCGACGGTCACCAGCAGGCGCCGGCCGAGCGATCCGCCGGGATGCGAGCGGGCGAAGTCTTCGGCGGTGAAATTCCGGGCTTCGAGCAGTGCGATCGCCAGCGCGTCGCCCATGGCCAGGCAGGCGGTGGTCGACGAGCTCGGTGCCAGTTCCAGCGGGCAGGCTTCCAGTTCCACGCCCACGTCCATATGCACGTCGGCACGCCGCGCGAGGGTGGACTCGGGCTTGCCGGTCATGGCGATCAGCGGCACGCCGAGGCGCTTGAGCAGCGGCAGGATGGTCAGGATTTCGCCGGTCTCGCCCGAGTTCGACAGCGCGAGCACGACATCCTGAGGCGTGATCATGCCCAGGTCGCCGTGGCTGGCTTCGCCCGGATGCACGAAGAACGCCGGCGTGCCCGTGGAGGCGAGCGTGGCCGCGATCTTGCCGCCGATATGGCCGGACTTGCCCATGCCCGTGACCACGACGCGCCCTTCACATGCGAGCAGGCGCTCGGCGGCGGCGGCGAAAGTGTCGTCTATCCGGGTCTCGAGAGCGGCGACGGCCGCCGCCTCGATGCCGATCACGCGTTGGCCCGCGCGAATGATCTCGTGGCTGTTCATGGCTTCATTCTAGCCCAGCCGCAAGCCGCCAAGATATTGCTGCCACAGTCTTTGCGCCGGGCGCGGTTGCGATGCGCGTGGTTGTCATATGCAGGTTTCGCACCAGGCCGTATAATGCGCGCCCTTTTGATTATCGAGCGCGGCTTCATGAGTGAACCGGCCATTGCCATTCGGAACGTCGAAAAGCGCTATGCGAGCACGCATGCGCTCAAGGGCGTGTCGTTCGATATACGGCGCGGTGAATACTTCGGCCTGCTGGGGCCGAACGGGGCCGGAAAATCGACCTTGATCAGCATCATCGCGGGTTTGACGCATGCCAGTGCCGGCAACGTCGTCGTGCTCGGGCATGACGTGCGTCGCGATTTTCGCCAGGCACGGCGCGCGCTCGGTGTGGTGCCGCAGGAGCTGGTCTATGACCCGTTTTTCCCGGTGCGCGAGATGCTGCGCATCCAGGCCGGCTACTACGGCTGCGGTCGCGACCACTGGCCGTGGATCGATGAACTGCTCGAGCGTTTGGATCTGACCGACAAGGCCGAGGTGTCGATGCGCGCACTGTCCGGCGGCATGAAGCGGCGCGTGCTCATCGCGCAGGCGCTGGTGCACAAGCCCGATGTGGTCATCCTCGACGAGCCGACCGCGGGTGTGGACGTGGAGCTGCGGCGCACGCTCTGGCATTTCACCCGTGATCTGAATGATGCCGGGCATACGATCGTGTTGACCACGCACTATCTCGAAGAGGCCGAGGAGCTCTGCGACCGCATCGCGATTCTCGATCATGGCGAGTTGTCCGTGCTGGAAGACAAGCGCGCGCTGCTCAACCGCCACCCCTATCGATTCCTGTCGTTGGAGCTGTCCGGTAATGGCGGACAGCTGCCGGAATCGGTCGAGCGGCTGATCGAGGATCGCCATGAGGACACGCTGGAGCTCAAGCTGGAGCAGGGCCGCGATTTCATCGCCGACGTGATGGAGGCGATCCGCGGCGCAGGCTACCGCATCCAGGATGTACGTACGCGCGAGCCGTCGCTGGAGAACATCTTCGTCGAGCTCACCACCGATCACGACAAGGACGCGGCATGAACTGGCAGGGTTGCTTCACGCTGTTCTTCAAGGAGATTCGGCGGTTCTACAGCGTGATACTGCAGACCGTCGGTGCGCCGGTCGTCACCGCACTCTTATATATGGTGGTGTTCGGCCAAGTGCTGCAGGGGCAGACGATTCAGGGCGTGCCGTCGTCGGCATTTCTGGTGCCGGGGCTGATGATGATGAGCATCATCCAGAACTCGTTCGCCAATACGTCGTCGAGCCTCACGCAGTCGAAGATCAACGGCAATCTGGTGTTTCTGCTGATGACGCCGTTGTCGGCCTTCGAGATCTACCTGGCCTATATCGGCGCGTCGCTGGTGCGCGCGACGCTGGTCGCCGTCGTGCTCTATCTGGTCACGCAGTTGTTTGTCACCGTGCCCATCACGCATCCGCTGCTGGTGCTCACGATGTTGGTGTTTGGCGGCGGCACGCTCGCGGTCATGGGGCTGATCGCCGGGATTCTGGCGAACAAGTTCGACCATCTGGCGGCGTTCCAGAATTTCTTCATCATGCCGCTGTCGTTTCTGTCGGGCGTGTTCTATTCGATCCACTCGCTGCCGGAGTTCTGGCAACACGCGTCGCGCTTCAATCCGGTCTTCTACATGATCGACGGCTTCCGCCAGGGATTCTTCGGCGTCGGCGACAGTGACCCGCTGCGCAGCGTGGTCGTGGCGGGCGTGTTTTTCGTGCTCGTATCGTCGATCTGTATCACCATGCTCTCGCGCGGCTACAAGATCCGCGGCTGATCGCGCGGACTTCGTTTCACCGGGTTCGCAATGCGCGCTCGTGCTAGCATTTCGCGCCCGAATTCAATCAGTGACTGTCATGTATAGCGCCGAAGCCATACGCGAACTCATTCAGGCCGGCCTGCCCGACGCCAATGTCGAAGTCATGGGCGACGACGGCCAGCATTTCGCCGCCCGCGTGATCAGCGCGAGTTTCTCCGGCAAGGGCATCGTCGAACAGCATCGCATGGTCTACGCCACGCTCGGCGAGCGCATGGGCGGCGAGATCCATGCGCTGTCGCTGAAGACGATGACGCCGGAACAGGCGGGCATGGCCTGACGGCCGGCCCGTTTCGATAACGCGAACAGGACCTAGCGTGATGGATCTACTGCGTATCGAGGGCGGTCCGCCGCTCAACGGCGACGTGCGTGCTTCCGGGGCGAAGAATGCGACCCTGCCGATCATGACCGCGGCGCTGCTCATCGACGAGCCGCTGCTGGTCGAGAACGTGCCACATCTCGAAGATGTGACCACGACCAACGTGCTGCTCGCGCACATGGGCGTTTCGGTGACGATTGGCGACTATATGGTGGTGGAGGCCGATGCGTCGACCATCACCCGCTGTGTGGCGCCCTATGACCTGGTCAAGACCATGCGCGCGTCGATTCTCGTGCTCGGGCCGCTGCTGGCGCGCCACGGCGAGGCCGAGGTGTCGCTGCCGGGCGGCTGCGCGATCGGCGCACGGCCGGTGGATATTCATCTGCGCGGGCTCGAAGCCATGGGGGCCGAGATTCGCGTCGAGGGTGGTTACGTCAAGGCGAAGGCGTCGCGGCTCAAGGGCGCGCGCATCGCCATGGACACGGTGACCGTCACCGGCACCGAAAACCTGATGATGGCGGCGACGCTGGCCGACGGCGTGACGATTCTGGAAAACGCCGCCCGCGAGCCGGAAGTGGTCGACCTGGCCAAATGCCTGATCGCGATGGGCGCCGAGATCGAAGGCGCCGGCACGCCAACCATCACCATTCGCGGCAAGAAGACCCTGCACGGTACGCGTCACCGGGTGCTGCCGGATCGGATCGAGACCGGCACCTTCCTTGTCGCGGGCGCGGCCAGTCGAGGGCGCGTCAAGGTCACGCATACCGATCCGGTGCTGGTCGACGCGATTACCGACAAACTCGCCCAGGCCGGCGCACATGTCACCACCGGCAACGACTGGATCGAGGTCGATATGCGCGGCAAGCAGGCGAAATCCGTCAACCTGCGCACCGCGCCTTATCCGGGTTTTCCCACCGACATGCAAGCCCAGTTCTGCGTGCTCGATGCGCTGGCCGACGGCGTAGGCACGGTCACCGAAACAGTGTTCGAGAACCGCTTCATGCACGTCTCGGAGTTGCAGCGCATGGGCGCGCAGATCCGCCAGGAAGGCAACACGGTGATCGTGACCGGCGTGCAACGCCTGACCGGCGCGCCGGTCATGGCCACCGATCTACGCGCCTCCGCCTCGCTGGTGATCGCCGGGCTGGTCGCGGACGGTGCGACGGATGTCCGGCGTATCTATCATATCGATCGCGGCTATGAATGCATCGAGGAGAAGATGGCGCAGCTGGGCGGACATATCCAGCGTCTGCCCGATCGCGCGCCGGTGACTGCACGGAGTGTTGTCGAATGAGTCGTGACATCACCCTCGCGCTCTCGAAGGGGCGCATTCTGGAAGCCACGCTGCCACTGCTCGCGGCGGCCGGCATCGAGCCCGAGGTGGATCCCGAAAGCTCGCGCAAGCTGGTGTTCGAGACCAACCGGCCGGGTCTGCGCCTGCTCGTCATTCGCGCCTCGGACGTGCCGACGTTCGTGGCCTACGGCGCAGCGGATATCGGTATCTCCGGCAAGGACGTGCTCATTGAGCACGGCGGGGCGGATCTCTACGAGCCGCTCGATCTGGGCATCGCCCGCTGCAAGCTGATGACCGCCGGGCTGCCGGGCGCCATGGATGCGGCCGGGCACCGCCCGCTGCGGGTGGCGACCAAGTATGTCGAGACCACGCGCGCCTATTTCTCGCGTCTGGGTCGTCAGGTCGAGATCATCAAGCTGTATGGCTCGATGGAGTTGGCGCCGCTGGTTGGTCTGGCCGACGTGATCGTGGATCTGGTGGATACCGGCAATACGCTGCGCGCGAACGGCCTGGAGCCGTTCGAGGTGATCGAGGACATCAGCGCGCGCCTGGTCGTGAACAAGGCGGCACAGAAGATGAAGCACGCCGAGATCGGTGAGCTGATCTCGTTGTTCGACCCGGCCCGCAAGGCATCGTGATGCGGCGTCTCGCGACAGATCAGCCGGATTTCGAGACCGAATTCGCGGCCCTGATCGATCACGACACCCCGGCACAGGCCGAGATCGACAGCCGCGTCGCGGCGATCATCGCGGATGTGCGCGCACGCGGCGATGCCGCACTGATCGAATACACCCGCGAACTCGACGGCCATCCCGCCACGGACATGGCCGCGCTGGAGATCGACCCGGCGCGTCTGCAGGCTGCTCTCGACGCGATGCCCGACGCGCCACGCGCTGCGCTGGAAACGGCCGCCGCGCGTATCACGCGCTATGCCGAATCGCAGGCGATCGAAGCGCACAGCTTCGAGGACGAGTACGGCAACCGGCTCGGCCACGTCGTGCGCCCGATCGAGCGCGCCGGCGTCTATGCGCCGGGCGGCAAGGCAGCCTATCCGTCGAGTGTCCTGATGAACGCGCTGCCCGCGCGAGCGGCCGGCGTGTCCGAGATCGTGATGATGTCGCCGGCGCCAAACGGCGAGGTCAACGACTGGGTGCTCGCCGCGGCCGCACTGGCCGGCGTGCATCGCTTCTTTACTATTGGCGGTGCGCAGGCCGTGGCCGGGCTGGCCTACGGCACCGAAACCGTGCCCCAGGTGGACAAGATCGTGGGGCCGGGCAATGCCTATGTCGCGGAAGCCAAGCGGCAGGTTTTTGGCCGGGTGGGCATCGAATCCGTCGCCGGGCCGTCCGAAGTGCTGATTCTTGCCGACGGCAGCGGCAATGCCGACTGGGCCGCGCTGGACCTGTTTGCCCAGGCCGAGCACGGCGAGGATTCGCGCGCGCTTCTCATCAGCCCGGATGCGGGGTTTCTCGATGCGGTCGACGCCGCGGTCGAGCGGCTGATCGCTGCCCAGCCGCGCGGCGACATCATCCGCGCCTCGCTGGCCAACCATGGTGCGCTGATTCACGTTGCGGACATGGCCGAGGCGGTCGCGCTGTCGAACCGGATCGCGCCGGAGCATCTCGAGCTGGCGGTCGATGCGCCCGAGGCTTTGATCGACGGTATCGTGCATGCCGGGGCGATATTCATGGGGCATCGCACGCCGGAAGCGTTCGGAGACTACTGCGCGGGCCCGAACCATGTGCTGCCCACTGGTCGGACCGCACGGTTCTCGTCCGCGCTGGGCATCTACGATTTCCAGAAGCGGCTGTCGGTGATCCACGCCAGCGAGCGCGGCGCGGCGGCGCTGGCGCCGGTCGCGGCCGAACTCGCGCGCGGCGAAGGCCTGTATGCGCATGCCGAATCCGCCGCGGTACGCGGTCGCATCACCGATACCGACGCCTGAATAGGGCGGCGGTACATATTGGCTATGCTATACTTTTGCGACTCCTATCGGCGTCACGCCACGCCGTGGATCACGCACCCTTAAGAAAAATCGAACCGGCAATACTGCCCTGCTCGAAGAGGTTTTACGCATGAGCAAAGAGGGGGTCGACGTCGGCAAGCGCCGATTTTTGACCACCGCCACCGCAGCCGTCGGTGGCGTGGGCGCGGCCTTTGTGGCCACACCGTTCGTCAAGTCCTGGATGCCGAGTGCGCGCGCCCGGGCCGCTGGCGCACCGGTAGAGGTCAACATCGCCGCTCTGGAGGAAGGCGCGCTCGTGAGCGTGACCTGGCGAGGCAAGCCCGTGTGGGTGGTGCGCCGCTCGCAGGACATGCTGGATACGCTGGAGCAGGTCAAGCCCGAGCTGGCGGATCCCGAATCGCAGACGGATCAGCAGCCCGAGTACTGCCGCAACCCGCATCGCTCGATCGAGCCCGCGGTGCTCGTGATGGTGGGCATCTGCACACACCTGGGCTGTTCGCCGAAGTTCCGGCCCGATGCCGGTGGTGGTCAGCTGTCCTACAGCGGCTTCTTCTGCCCCTGCCATGGTTCCAAGTTCGATATCGCAGGCCGCGTCTATTCGGGCGTGCCCGCGCCGCTGAACATGGTGGTGCCGCCGCATCGCTATGAGGGCGACGACCTTATAGTGGTGGGTGAGGATCCGAACCAAGGCGGCGAGGAGGCTGCGTAAATGGCAAGCAGGTTCATGAACTGGGTCGATGCCCGCTTTCCGGCTACTCAGCTGTGGAACGAGCACATCGGCGAGTACTACGCCCCCAAGAATTTCAACGTCTGGTACTACTTCGGCTCGCTGGCGATGCTGGTGCTGGCCAACCAGCTGCTGACCGGTATCTGGCTTGCCATGTTCTACAAGCCGTCTGCCGCTGCGGCGTTCGGCTCGGTCGCCTACATCATGCGCGATGTGGAGTGGGGCTGGCTCATCCGCTACATGCATTCCACGGGTGCGTCGTTTTTCTTCATCGTCGTCTATCTGCACATGTTCCGTGCGCTGCTGTACGGCTCGTACCGCAAGCCGCGTGAACTGCTGTGGATCTTCGGCTGCCTGATCTTTTTGGCGCTGATGGCGGAAGCCTTCATGGGCTACGTGCTGCCGTGGGGCAACATGTCCTACTGGGGCGCCCAGGTGATCATCTCGCTGTTCTCGGCCATTCCGGTGGTCGGCGAGCAGCTCACGACCTGGATTCGCGGCGACTTCGTGATTGGCGATGCGACGCTCAACCGGTTTTTCGCGCTGCACGTCGTGGCCCTGCCGTTCGTGCTGGTGGGACTGGTGATCGCGCACATCATGGCGCTGCATCACGTCGGCTCGAACAACCCGGACGGCATCGAGATCAAGGCCAACAAGGGCAGCGACGGCCATCCGGTCGACGGCATTCCCTTCCATCCGTACTACACGGTGAAGGATCTGTTCGGCGTGGGTGTGTTCCTGACGCTGTTCGCGGCGGTGATCTTCTTCGCACCCGAATTCGGTGGCTTCTTCCTGGAACCGCCGAACTTCACCGAAGCCAATCCGTCGGTCACGCCAGAGCATATCGCCCCGGTGTGGTACTTCACGCCGTTCTACGCGATGTTGCGTGCGATCAACTTCCAGCTGTTCGGTATCGACGCCAAGCTGCTGGGCGTGATCACCATGTTCGGCGCGGTGCTCATCCTGTTCGTGCTGCCCTGGCTGGATCGCAGCAAGGTCAAGTCGATCCGCTACAAGGGCATCATCTTCAAGGTGATGCTGGCGGCGCTGGTGGTGTCGTTCCTGATTCTGGGCTATATCGGCACGCAGGCGCCGAGCCCGCTGCTTACCACGATCGCGCAGATCTGTACCGCGATCTATTTCGCCTTCTTCCTGTTGATGCCGTTCTACAGCGTGCTCGACAGGACCAAGCCGGTTCCGGAAAGGGTGACGGGATGATGCGCCAGCTGTTCATTGCGCTGTTTCTGATGATGCCGCTGGCCGCCATGGCCGCGGGTGGCGAATCCGTTCCGTTCCACCATGAAACCAATCTGGGCAACCAGGCCTCGCTCCAGCGCGGCGCCAAGATGTTCATGAACTACTGCTCGGGCTGTCATTCGCTGCAGTACATGCGTTATCAGCGGATTTCCGAGGATCTGGAAATTCCCGAAGAGGTGATGGAGAACAATCTCATCCTGACCCGGGGCAAGATCCACGACACGATCCAGGGCACGATGTCCAAGGAAAACGCGGCCGAGTGGTTCGGCAAGGCGCCGCCGGATCTGACGCTCACCGCGCGTGAACGTGGCGCGGACTGGATCTACAGCTTCCTGCTCGGTTTCTATCTCGACGACTCGCGCCCGTCAGGTGTGAACAACGTGGTGATGAGCAATACCGCGATGCCGGCCGTACTGGCGCCGCTGCAGGGGTTCCAGGCGCTCAAGCATGAAGACGAAGGCGAATCCGAGGGCGGCGGGCATGGCGGTGGCCATGGCGAGCCGCAGTTCGAACTCGTCCAGGAAGGGCAGCTGAACCCGGCCGAATACCGAGCTGCGGCGGCCGACCTCACCAACTTCCTCGTCTACGTTGGCGAGCCCGTGAAGCTCGTGCGGTATTCGCTCGGCTTCAAGGTGATCGTGTTCCTGCTGTTGTTCACCGCACTCGCCTACATGCTCAAGAAGGAGTTCTGGCGCGATGTCCATTAGAGGACCGCGCGCCGCATAGCCCATGGCCAACCGCAGCGCCACGATCACGCTCTATTCGCGCCCGGCCTGTGTACACAGCCACCGGGTGCGGCTCGTCATGGCCGAAAAGGGCGTGGCGAGCTACGAGGTCGTGGAACTGCGCGAGGACGAGGAAAGCGAGGACCTGCTCGAGCTCAATCCGTACAATACGGTGCCGACGCTGGTCGATCGCGATCTCGTGGTTTACGACCCGCGCATCATTCTCGAGTATATCGACGAGCGCTATCCGCATCCGCCGCTCATGCCGGTGGATCCGGTGCTGCGTGCGCAATACCGGCTCGCGATATTCCGAATGGAGTCGGATCTGTACGTGCTGTGCGACGATCTCGAATCCACGCCGGCCGTCGCCCGCAAGGCCCGCGAGCGCATGACCGAACTGCTGACGCAGCTGTCGGCGGAATTCTCGCCGCGGGAGTACATCGGCGAGGAATTCTCGCTGGTGGATTGCACGCTGGCGCCGATTCTCTGGCGGCTCGATCACTACGGCGTGAAGCTGCCCGAGCGCCACGGCAAGCAGCTCAGTCGCTATGCGCAGCGGCTGTTTGCCCGCCCGGCATTCGCCGAGAGTCTGTCGGCGATCGAGGCCGACATGGGCCAGGGCGACGCCGGCTGAAGTGACTTCAGAGAGCAGAGGTTTTCCATCATGGCCGAACTGACTTCCCGCCGGCCGTATCTCATCCGCGCCCTCTACGACTGGGTGCTGGACAATGACCTGACGCCGCATCTGCTCGTCGCCGCCGACGCCGAAGGCGTCGACGTGCCGCGCGAGTTCGTGACCGAGGACGGCAAGATCACCGTCAACATCAGCCCCGGCGCCGTGCGCGGCCTGTCGCTGGATAACGAGCTGGTGAGTTTTTCTGCCCGCTTTTCGGGGCAGAGTTACAACGTCAGCCTGCCGCCGGGTGCCGTTCTCGCGCTCTATGCGCGGGAAAACGGCGAGGGCATGCTTTTCGGCGAGGTCGAGACGCCGCCGACGCCGCCCGAGGGTGGGCCGGGCGACACCGCCGATGGCGAGGGTGACGGCGGCGATGGGGCGAAAAAGCGCCCGCACCTGAAAGTCGTCAAGTAGCGGCGCTTTCTGCGCGGAACGGCTGTAATTTGCCCGTCAGTCCTGCGCGCCGAGCAAATGGTCCTCGATCAGCCGGCACAGGCAATGGATGAAGAGCAGATGCATCTCCTGAATGCGTGCCGTGGTCTGCGAGGCCGCGCGTAGTTCGCAGTCCGTCTCGCCGAGCAGGCCCGCCATTCGTCCGCCGTCCTTGCCGGTCAGGGCGACCACCGTCATGCTGCGCTCGTGGGCCGCAGTAATGGCCTTGCAGACGTTTGCGGAATTGCCGCTGGTGCTGATGGCGAGCAGCACGTCGCCGGGCTGGCCCAGCGCCTCGATCTGACGCGAGAACAGACGATCGTAGTCGTAATCGTTGGCGATCGCGGTCAGCGTCGAACTCTCGGTCGTCAGCGCGACCGCGGGCAGGGCGCGGCGCTCGCGCTCGAACCGATTGATGAGCTCCGACGAGAAATGCTGTGCGTCGCCCGCCGAGCCGCCGTTCCCGCACGACAGGATCTTGTGCCCCTGATCGAGGCAGGCGATAAGCTGATCGGCCGCGGTGACCAGTCGTGTCTGCATTGCCGCAAGCGTGGCGGCATTGGTGCGGGCGCTGTCGGCGAACAGGCGCCCGATGAGATCGGCGCGTTCGTCTCGTGGCGTGTCATTCGGCATAGAAGGCGTTCTCTATCCAGTCCAGTTCGTTGCTGTCGTCCACACCGACCACGTCGAAACGTATCGTGGCTTCGGCGTAGCGCGGATTCGCGGCCAGAAAATGTCGGGTCGCGAGTACGATCCGCCGCTGTTTGGTGGCCGTCACGCTCGCCGCGGCACTGCCATAGTCGCTGCGCGAACGATAGCGGACTTCGACGACCACGAGCGTGCCGCGCGCGTCGTAGACGAGGTCGAGCTCGCCGCCGCGGACGTTGTAGTTGCGGGCGATGAGCCGCCAGCGGCGCCGGCGGGCGGCCGCATCGACCCGGCTTTCGGCTGCGCGTCCCTTGGCTAGTGTCTGTTGCCGTTTCATACGAGTCCGCGCCGAGCACTGCCTGAAAGATTTACTAGGGGCGACAAGACAAGGCGTATGAAACGGCGACAGGCCGCCCTAGCGTGTGGCCCACGGGTCGCGCGACGAGGTGTCGTTGCGGGCATCGCTCATCGACGGCATCTCGACCAGCTGCGGTTCGCCGTTGCGGAACACTGCCCACGCCAGATAGCGACGGATCGTGCCGTCGGGATTGACCTTGAGCACGCCGCTCATGCCTTCGAAGACATCGCCGCCGGAAAGCCCCTGTGCGGCGATGCGGTCGGTCAGGCGCCAGGCATCCATGCCCATGGCGAACAGCCGCTTGTAGTGCTTGGCGGTCGTGCCGTAGCGCTGCTCGGCCTCGGTCCGACGGGTCTCGAGGAAGTTGCCCTCACCGATAACCCAGGGCATGTCGGCAAAGCCGACGCCGTTGAGGTCGATATCGTCACCGGCGTTCACGGTGCCGGTATAGGCATGCGAGGTCGTGAACATCGGCAGATTGCGGGCGCGGTAGTAGCGCAGCTGGCTGCGGATCAGGCGTGCCTGGTCGGGCTGGCCGGCCACGAAGATGAAGTCGGCGCCGCTCCGGTTGCGCAACACCGCCTGAATCGGGTCGCGGTGGTCCGGCTCGCTGGGTTCATAGGTCGCATAGTTGACCAGCTGACCGCCACGCTGCTCGAACGCCTCGCGGAAAGCGTCGAACACGCGGCTGCCCCAGCCGCCGCTGGGTACGAGCGCCAGCGCGCCGCGGTGGCCCTCATCGGCCGCATGGCGGGCGACCTCGCGGGCCTCGTCTTCCGGGGCCAGGGCGAACTGGTAAAAGCCCGGGCGCGCATCGGGGCTGTCGCGGTAGTTCAGCCCCACGGTCGGGATCCGGCTGTTGAGACGCGACATCTCGGCGACCTTGGGCTTGTCGAGCGGGCCGACCAGAACGCCGACGCGGTCGCTTTCGGCGCGGCGTTGCAGGTCGGTGGCCGACATCGTATTGGTGTCGTAGATCATCGGCCGCGAGGGCGCCGTGTCGTCGTTCTCGTAGGCGAACATGAAGCCGTCGCGTATGGCCTTGGCGGCATTCTCGAACTTGCCCGTCAGCGGCAGGGCGAGGGCGACGCTGTCGTTCTGCGGACGCGGCGCCTCACCAAAGGCCTGCTGCCCGGGTTCGCGTTGCGCCGGCGATGTGGCAGGGCGGTAGTTGAAGCGGTCCTCGAGCACCGCGCGTGTCGCCGGATGCTGTGCGAAGCGCTGTTCCCAGTCGCGCAGCGCGCGATCGCGTTCGTTACGGCTCGACCAGCGGCGCTGGCCGATGTCGGCCAGCGTCAGCCAGCCGATCGTCGTCTGGTCGGCATCGCGGGCCGCCGGGCTCTGCGGGCCCTGGCCGAGCGAGATGGCGTCCAGCGCCTTGTCGTAAATGGTGTTGTCGTTGCCGCGAAGCATCTGGTCGTCGACCAACCAGACGCCGCGCTGCACGAGCGCGCCGATGCCGGCGATCAGATCGTTCTGCTCGAAATGCAGCTGTGCGCGTTTTTCCCACACGCGTTCGGCGATTTCGGGCGCGGTGCCGCTGGAGGGCGGCGGCAGGCGGTCGAGCGCCTGCGACGGCGGCAGGCTGGCGATGCTGATCTCGCGCCGCGCGAGTTCGTAGCGACCCCGGTCGAGCCGCTGCAGCGACGACGGCGTGAAGCTGTCGAGAATCTGCTGGGCCATCGACACGTTACCGGCCTGCGCGGCAGCCAGTCCGGCCTCGAAGCGCAGGCGCCGGCTGCGATCCGGGTTCGACTCGCGGCTCGATGCCTGCATGTAGAGCTCGGCTGCGCGCGCGTAGTCGCCGGCGGCGATTGCCTGCGTCGGGCTGCTTGCCGGCGCGGGCGCGGCATCCGGGCTGGTCTGGCGCATCTGTTGTGCGCAGCCGCCCAGCGTCAGCGCGAACAGGAAAAGGGCGAAGACGCCGAGCGAAGGCTTTCGTGAAACGATCATTGAGTCAGGCTCCCAGGTTTGCGCGCCAGATCCCCCATGCGCGCGGTCGTGACCGGCATAATATCAGCGCCACCCCTTTTGAGTCGTGACACGCCCATGCCGTCGACGTCCGCAACCCTGTGGATCGTGGCCACACCGATCGGCAATCTCGAGGATTTCAGCCCGCGTGCGAGCCGCACGCTGGCGCAGGTCGACGTGATCGCGGCCGAGGACACGCGCTACAGCGGCCGATTGACCCGCCACCTCGGCATCGATACGCCGATGATCTCGCTGCACGAGCACAATGAACAGGCGCGTATCGAACAGGTCATCGACCGGCTCGCGACCGGCGAATCCGTGGCCCTGATCAGCGACGCCGGCACGCCGTTGATCAGCGATCCCGGCTATGCGCTGGTGCGCGCCGTGCGTGAGGCCGGGTTCGCTGTTCAGGCCGTGCCGGGGCCCTGTGCGGCGATCGCGGCCCTGTCGGTGGCCGGGCTTCCGAGCGATCGCTTCGTGTTCGAGGGCTTTTTGCCGTCGAAGGCCGGTGCGCGCCGTGCGCGTCTCGAAGCGCTGGCCGACGAAACACGCACACTCCTTGTATATGAATCGAGTCATCGCATCGAGAAGTCGGTGGCCGATATCGCGGCGGTCATGGGTGCCGGGCGCGCGGTGGGGCTGTGCCGCGAGCTCAGCAAACTCCACGAGCAGAGCGTGGTCATGGCGGCGTCCGAGCTGGCCGCGTGGCTTGCGGCGGACGACAACCGACGGCGCGGCGAATTCGTGCTCGTGATCGACGGCGCGCCACCGATCGAGCGCGCGGACGCCGACATTCCACTCGACGCGTTGCTCGCCGAACTGCTGTCGCTGACCGGGACCAAGCAGGCGGCCAAGGCCGCGGCACGCCTGACCGGCCGGCCCACCAACGAGATCTACGCCCGGGCGCTGGCGCTCGGCGAGTGATCGGGCATCGGTATGGCCGTGCGGGCCTCGGGGTGGCGCCAGAGTGCTAGAATCCGCGCTCGGAGTCGGCCACGCAGCCGCGGTGCCCGCTCGCGGGCACGGAGGAAAGTCCGGGCTCCACAGGGCAGGATGCCAGGTAACCCCTGGGAGGCGTGAGCCTACGGAAAGTGCAACAGAGAGTAGACCGCCTATGGCCTGTTCGCAGGCCAGGCAAGGGTGAAACGGTGCGGTAAGAGCGCACCGCGCGTCCGGCAACGGTTCGCGGCACGGTAAACCCCATCCGGAGCAAGACCAAATAGGAGGACGACGTGCGGCCCGCACAGTCCTCGGGTAGGTCGCATGAGGTGTACGGCGACGTACATCCCAGATGAATGGCTGCGCCAGACAGAACCCGGCTTATCGGCCGACTCCGAATCCACCCCCGGCCATTCGCCCCACTTTGGCCTTTTCATGGTCCGCCTTGTGGGATGACGCCCCACTTGCGCAAATCGCGCGCCGATTTTCATTCCACCGCGATAGCTGCGGTGGCGCAGTCATTGGGGCATAAAGCCTTCTGCAGCGGTTCGAGGCTCATAAAATCGTCGAGAAAAAAGCGGTAAAACCCTAAAAAACAAAGCAAAAAATCGACCTCGATTTTTGGCTCAAATCGCTATCGGAAGGCGTCAGAAATCACTGTTTTGCTGAGATTTTTTCGCTTCCGGCTTGTGCTTGACACTCTGAAGCGGCGCTGCCTATAGTGGCGCCGAGGGGTAGGAAGTGGGGCAAAGTGGTTCAACGGCGATAAAGAGGCCGCACCGTGTTCAAGGGGTCGCATCCGGTCACTATCGATGCCAAGGGTCGTATTGCGATCCCGGCGTCGTATCGCCAGTCGTTGATCGACGACTGCGCGGGCCGGATGGTCGTCACCCAGCACTGGGACGGCTGCCTGCTGATCTACCCGCTGTCCGAGTTTCAGGCATTTGAGCAGAAGCTGTTGGCGAAGGGCGGGCTCGATCCGAAGGTGAGAAATATCCAGCGTTTTCTGATTGGCAATGCGCGCGATGTCGAGATGGACCGGCAGGGTCGCCTGCTGTTGCCGTCGAATCTGCGCGGCTACGCCAGTCTGGAATCCAAGGCCGTGCTGTCCGGCATGGGCAATCTCTTCGAGCTGTGGGACGAGACGACCTACCACGCCCGTTCTGCCGATATCGCCGCGCAGCTGGCCGAGGACGCCGCCAAGGGCGAACTCCCCGACGTTCTGATGGATCTCAGTCTGTGATCCCGTTCATCAATCATCGCCGTTCATAAAGCCATGAGGATTGCCGCCGAAATGCCGCAGGCCGAACATCAACCGGTACTGCTCGACGCCGCGTTGGCGGGACTTTCGCTGCGCGCCGATGGCGTCTATGTGGACGCCACCTTCGGCCGCGGTGGCCACAGCGGCGCGATCCTGTCGCAGCTCGGCGCGCAAGGGCGGCTGGTCGCCTTCGACCAGGATCCCGATGCCGAGGTGCACGCCCGGGAGCTGGCAGCCGTCGATTCGCGTCTGACCTTCGTGCGTGCTTCCTTCGCCGAAATGGCCGAACGTGTCGAGGCGCTTGGCCTGATGGGGCGCATCGATGGCGTGCTGTTCGATCTGGGTGTGTCGTCGCCACAGTTCGATGTCGCCGAGCGCGGTTTTTCCTTTCGTCATGCCGGCCCGCTGGACATGCGCATGAATCCGGATGCCGGCGAGCCGCTTTCGGCCTGGCTGCACCGGGCCAGCCACGGTGAGATCGCATCGGTGATCAAGCGCTATGGCGAAGAGCCGATGGCCGGGCGGATCGCGGCTGCCATCGTCGACGCGCGTGCGAAGGCGCCGATCGCCGATACCCGTCAACTGGCCGATATCGTTGCCGGTGCCATTCCCGCGCGGGTGCAGGCGGGCAAGCGCATTCATCCGGCCACGCGCACCTTTCAGGCGTTCCGTCTGCATATCAACGACGAGCTCGAAGCGCTCGATCGCGCCCTCGAGGGGGCGTTCGACGTGCTCGCACCCCGCGGGCGGCTGGCCGTAATCAGTTTTCATTCGCTGGAAGATCGGCGCGTGAAGCGTTTCATCCGCCACCAGGCGCGTCCGCCAGCGCCCCCGGTGCCGATGGCGCCGGCCGTCGATCCGGCCCTGCGCGAGATCGGCAAGCCGGTGCGTGCCGGCGCCGACGAGCTGGCACTCAACGCGCGGGCGCGCAGTGCGATTCTGCGCGTGGCCGAGCGCACCGATGCGCCGAAGGTGACAGCATGACGCGCCAGCTGCTGACAATCGCGACGCTGTCGCTTGCGATTCTCGTGAGCGCGGTCGCCGTCGTCCAGGCCAAGCACAAGACGCGCGAGATGGCGCACGAGCTGCAGCTGGAGCGCGTCGAGCGCGACAAGCTGTCTACCGAATGGGCGCAGCTGCAGCTCGAGGAGAGCGCTTGGGCCAATCCCGACCGCGTGGCTCAGGTGGCACGCCGTGAACTGAGCATGGTGCAGCCGCGCAACTACGTGGTGCTGGAGTCGCAGCGATGAGCCGTCGCTCCGATAACACCAAGCTGACGGCGCCGCCGCGCTGGCGTGCGCACTTCGTGCTCGGCCTGTTCGGGGTCTTCGCCGTGGTGCTCGCTGCGCGCGCGTTCGACCTGCAGGTGCTCGACCAGGCGTTTCTGGCCAAGGAGGGCGACAAGCGCCATCTGCGGACCGTTTCCGTTCCGGCCGGTCGTGGCGTCATCAAGGACCGCAACGGCGAGCCGCTGGCGCTATCGGCGCCCACGGAGTCCGTCTGGGCGGTGCCCGGCGCGGTGCTCGAGGCGCCTGAAAAACTCGCGCTGCTGGCCCGGCAGCTGAACATGTCGGTGGCCGACCTGCGCAAGCGCCTGGAGAACTACAAGAGTCGCCAGTTCCTCTACCTGCGTCGCCAGCTGGCGCCGGCAGACGCGCGCGCCGTGATGGCCGTCGATGCGCCGGGCATTTTCCTGCAGCGCGAATACAAGCGCTATTACCCGGCCGGCGAGGCCGCGGCACAGATCGTGGGCATGACCAATATCGATGGCCGTGGCCAGGAAGGCCTCGAGCTGGATCGCGACGCCTATCTTCACGGCGAGCCGGGCAGCCGCCGCGTGGTCAAGGACCGTGTCGGCCGTGTCGTGGAGGATCTGGCCGAGTTCAATCCGCCCCAGGCCGGTCACGACCTGCGCCTGACGATCGACTCGCGGATGCAGTATCTGGCCTACCGCCATATCAAGTCGGCCGTGATCAAGAACGATGCCAAGGGCGGGATGGTCGTCATGCTCGATCCCGCGACCGGCGAGCTGCGCGCGGTGGCGTCGTACCCGAGCTTCAACCCCAACGACCGCGGTTCGATCGACGCCTCGGGCGTGCGCGCGCGCGCCGCGACCGACGTCATGGAGCCGGGCTCGACGGTCAAGCCGCTGCTGTTGTCGCAGGCGCTCGACAGCGGTCTGTACGACACCGACGACGTGATCCACACCAAGGGCTGGTTCATGGTCGGCCGCCTTACCGTCAAGGATTTTCGCAATTACGGCGACGTCGATTTCGCCAAGATCCTGCAGAAGTCGAGCAACGTGGGTGCCGCGCACGTCGGCCTTGAAATGGGCAGCGAGAACGTCTGGAAGGGCTACAAGGAGTTCGGTTTCGGTGACATCACCGGTAGCGGCTTCCCCGGCGAGCGTTTCGGCGTGCTCAACGACTTCTACGAGTGGAACAAGGTCGAGACGGCCACGGCGTCCTACGGCTACGGCATGGCGGTAACCGCATTCCAGCTGATCCGCGCCTACGGGGCGATCGCCGACGACGGCATGCTGCGCAGCCTGCGTCTCGTACAGGGCGACGGCGCGAACATGCATTCGCCGCCGGAGCGGGTGCTCAAGCCCGAGACGGCGCGCACCATGCGTCACCTGCTCGAAGGCGTCGTGTCGCCGGCGGGTACCGCCACGCGTGCCGCGATTCCCGGCTATCGCGTGGCCGGCAAGACGGGCACCGCGCGCAAGGCCGGCAGTGGCGGTTACAACGAGAATCGGCACCAGGCCCTGTTCGTGGGCATGGCGCCGGCCGAAAAGCCGGCGCTCGTCACGCTGGTGATGCTCGACGAGCCGAAGAAGGATGCCTACTACGGCGGTGCGGTCGCCGCGCCGGTGTTCGCGGCGGTCATGCGTGATGCACTGCGGCTGCTGCGCGTGCCCCCGGACAACCCCGGCGTGCTCACCGCATCGGCCGGTGAAAGCTCGGGGACGGGTACGTGATGGCGCTCGCTGCTGCCAACATGCCGCCGCGTGCGTTGCCGGCGCTGCTGGCCGGTCTGGCCGACGATGTGCCGGACATGGACATCGACAGCGTGGCGATCGACAGCCGCAGCGTCCGTGATGGCGGGCTGTTTCTCGCCTATCAGGGTACGCAGGGTCATGGTCTGGACCATGTCGAGGATGCCGTGGCCCGCGGCGCCCGGGCGGTGGCCTGGGACGCCGACACGCGCCCGACATTGAGCGTGCCCGATATTCATGTCGCCGGTCTCGCTGCACAGGCCGGTCCGATCGCGGCCCGGTTCTACGGCGAGCCGTCGCATCGCTTGTTCGCGGCCGGGGTCACCGGTACCGACGGCAAAACGTCCTGCGCATGGATGCTCGCTCAAGCCTTCGCCGCACTCGGCCAGCGTTGCGGCTACATGGGCACGCTCGGTTTCGGTTTTGCCGACGATCTCGCCGAAGCCACGCACACGACGCCGGGGCCGGTGGGCGTGCAGGACTGGTTGGCCCGCTTCGTCGCCGCGGATGCCGATGCGGTGGCCTTCGAAGTCTCGTCGCATGCGCTCGATCAGCATCGTGTCGACGGCGTGGCTTTCGACGTCGCCGTGCTGACGCAGCTCGGTCGTGATCATCTCGACTATCACGGCGACATGGATCGCTATGCCGCCGCAAAACAGCGTTTGTTCGCCTTCCCCGGGCTTGGCACGGCGGTGCTCAACGGCGACGATGCACATGGGCGGGCCTGGCTCGCCTCGCTCGACGCCACGGTGGAGCCGGTCATGTACGGCTTTGGCGACATGGCCGCACTCGGCGCGCGTCATGTGCGCGTTATTTCCGCGCAGCCCCATGCGAACGGTCTCCAGCTGGAACTCCAGACCAGCTGGGGCAGTGCGCGCGTCGAAAGCCCGCTGGTCGGGTGTTTCAACGCCATGAATCTGGCCGCTGTGCTGGCGGTGATGCTGGCGCGCGATATCGATTTCGATGCCGCCATCGAAGCACTCGCGCAGGTCACTACCGTGCCGGGCCGTATGCAGCGTATCGACGCGAGCGCGGGTCAGCCGCTGGTCGTCGTCGACTATGCCCATACGCCGGGCGCGCTTACCCATGCCCTCGAAGCTGTGCGGGCGCACGCCGATGGCCGCGTTCTGTGTGTATTCGGTTGCGGCGGCGATCGCGACCGCGGCAAGCGCGCCTTGATGGGGGCAGCAGCCGAAACGGCCGACGCCGTGTGGCTGACTGACGACAACCCGCGTAGCGAGATGCCGGCTGACATCGTGCGCGATATCCGTGCCGGCATGACTGAAAAGGCCAATGTGACGATCGAACATGACCGGCGCCGCGCCATCCGCGCGGCCATCGCGGCCGCCAGGCCCGGCGATGTGGTGCTGATTGCCGGCAAGGGGCATGAAACCACGCAGCAGGTCGGCGCCGACAAGCGACCCTTCGACGACCGGACCGAGGCGCGCCGCGCCCTGGAGGCGGCATGAACGGCCGCCTGTCCGATATGGCGACGCTGCTTGGCGCGAGCCTGAGCGGAAGCGATAGCGATTACGCGGGTGCGAGCATCGACACCCGCCGGCTGGCCCGCGGCGCGCTGTTCTTCGCGCTGCCGGGTGCACGCGTGGACGGTCACGATTTCGTCGCGCGTGCGGCCAGTCTCGGCGCTGCTGGTGCGGTGGTGACGCACGAAGCGGATTCGCCGCTGCCCCAGATCGTGGTTGCCGACGTGGAAGCCGCGCTGCAGCAGGCCGGCGCCGAAGCCCGTCGCCGCTTCGGCGGTGCGGTGATCGGCGTGACCGGTAGCAACGGCAAGACGACGGTCAAACAGATGCTGGCCGCGATTCTCCGCGAAGCCGGCTCGGTGCTGGCCACCGAAGGCAATCTGAACAATCATCTCGGCGTGCCGCTGACGCTGATGCGGCTGAACGACAGCATCAACCGCGCCGTGATCGAAATGGGGGCCTCCCATGCCGGCGAGATCGCGATGCTGGCCGAGATGGCGCAGCCGCAGGTCGGCGTGGTCACCAACGCCGGTCTCGCCCATATCGAAGGTTTCGGCAGTCGCGAGGGCGTGGCGCGGGCCAAGGGCGAGATGTTCTCGAGCCTGCCGGACGACGGCACCGCGGTGATCAACGGCGACGACGAATTCGCACCGCTCTGGCGGGAACTGGCAGGTGCGCGGCGGCAACTCGTGTTCGCGCGCGGCAAGGCGGATAACGTCGATGTGTTCGCAAGCGACGAAGCCCTCGATGCCGGCGAAAGCCGTTTTACCCTGCACACGCCGACCGGCGCCGCCGCGGCCACGCTGCCGCTGGCGGGCAGCCATAACGTCAGTAATGCGCTGGCGGCGGCCGCTGCCGCGAGCGCGATCGATCTCGATGCCGACCTGATCGCGCGTGCGCTCGGCGGCATGAGTGCGGTGTCCGGCCGCATGGCCGTGACCGCGGGCCGCCACGGCACGCGCATCATCGACGACAGCTACAACGCCAACCCCGGTTCGCTGGCCGCCGCCCTCGGCTGGCTGGCCCAGCAGGGCGGCACGCGCTGGGCGGCGCTGGGCGACATGGGTGAGCTTGGCGAGATCGCCGAGGAAGCGCATCGCAACGCCGGTTTGGCCGCACGCGATGCAGGCATCGAACGTCTCTGGGTGACCGGTGAACTCAGCCGCCTGACGGCCGAGGCCTTCGGGCCCGGGGCGCAGTGGTTCTCCACCCACGGTGAGCTGATCGCCGCGCTGGAAACCGCGCTGTCGGTACGGCGCAGCGAGACCACGCTGCTGATCAAGGGCTCGCGCAGCGCGCGCATGGACCGGGTCGCCGACGCACTCGCCGCCGAGCAGGGCGCGAAGGCGGGTGCGCCATGCTGACCTTCATCGCGGAATGGCTGGAGCCGCTCTACAGCGGCTTTCGCGTATTTCAGTTCATCACGCTGCGCGCGATTCTGGGCGTGCTGACGGCGATGGTGTTCTCGTTCGTGTTCGGTCCGATCATGATTCGCAAGCTGACCTTTCACCAGATCGGTCAGTACGTGCGCGACGACGGCCCGCAGAGTCATCTGGTCAAGGCGGGTACGCCGACCATGGGCGGCACACTGATCATCGCGGCGGTGCTGGTCGCGACGTTGCTCTGGGGCGACCTCGGCAATCGCTGGGTCTGGCTGGCGATGCTGGTGACCTTCGCTTTCGGCACGATTGGCTTCATCGACGACTATCGCAAGCTCAAGTTCGGCAACAGCAAGGGCCTGTCGGCGAAGGCCAAGTATGGCGCGCAGACGCTGGTCGGCCTCGTTGCCGGCCTGTGGCTGTATGTCGGCGCGACCAGTGCGGCCGAAACCAGCGTGCTGATTCCGATGCTCAAGGACGTATCGATTCCGCTCGGCGCGGGCTACATCCTGTGGAGCTATCTCGTGATCGTCGGCTCCAGCAATGCGGTCAACCTCACCGACGGCCTGGACGGGCTGGCGATCATGCCCTGCGTGCTGGTCGCCTCGGCACTGGCTGTCTTCGCGTACGTGAGCGGCAACGCCGTGTTCTCCGACTATCTGGGCTTTGCCTATATCGAAGGCGTGGGCGAGCTGTCGATCTTCTGTACCGCCATCGGCGGCGCGGGGCTGGGCTTTCTCTGGTTCAACGCCTATCCGGCCCAGGTGTTCATGGGCGATGTCGGTGCGCTGGCGCTGGGCGCGGCGCTCGGCGTGGTTGCGGTGGCTGTACGCCAGGAGCTCGTGCTGCTGGTCATGGGCGGCGTGTTCGTGGCCGAAACGGTGTCGGTGATCCTGCAGGTGGCCACCTTCAAGATGACCGGCAAGCGCATGTTCCGCATGGCGCCGCTGCATCATCATTTCGAACTCAAGGGCTGGGCCGAGCCCAAGATCATCGTGCGATTCTGGATTGTCACGCTGGTGCTCGTGCTCATCGGCCTGTCCACGTTGAAGATCCGATGAGCGGGCTACGCGAACAACTCGCCCACGCCGCCGTACTGGTGGTCGGTTGCGGCCTGTCCGGCGTGTCGGTCGCGCGCTTCGCGGCGGGCTGCGGCGCGCGGGTACGCGTCGTGGATTCGCGCGATGTGCCGCCGGGCGCGGAGGCGCTGCATCGCGACTGCCCGCAGGCCAGCCTGATCGTGGGCGAATTCAGCCCGGCGGTGCTCGAGGGCATGACCCATATCGTGGTGTCGCCGGGCGTGGATCTGCGCGAGCCGCTGATCGCCGCAGCGCGTGAGCGCGGCATGGACGTGATCGGCGATATCGAATGGTTCGCCCGCGTGGTGAATGCGCCTGTTCTCGCCATCACCGGCTCGAACGGCAAGTCCACCGTCACCGCGTGGGTGGGTGAAATCGCCCGCGCCGCCGGATTGAAGGTGGCGGTCGGCGGCAACTTCGGTACGCCGGCCCTGGATATGCTCGCCGACGATATCGAGCTCTATGTGCTCGAGCTGTCCAGCTTCCAGCTAGAGCTGACAGAGTCGCTGGCCGCGCGCGCCGCGACCGTGCTGAACGTCAGCGCCGACCATATCGATCGCCACGGCGATATCGAACATTACGCCGCGCTCAAGGCGCGCATCTTTCACGGGTCCCAGGCGGCCGTGGTGAACGCCGACGACGCGCGCGTCGCGGCGATGCCGACCGACAGCGCGACCGTGCTTCGGTTCGGCCACACGGCGGATGCCGACTATCGCCTGATCGATGCCGAGGGCGAGACCGCGCTGGCACGCGGCGACCATGCGTGGCTGGCCTGTCACACGCTGCGCCTCGCCGGCCGCCATAACCACGCCAATGCGCTTGCCGCATGGGCGCTCGCAGAGGCGGCGGGCATCGACGAAGCCGCGATTCGTGAGGGATTGCAGGCTTTTGCCGGCCTGCCGCATCGCTGCCAGACGGTCGCAGATATCCGCGGCGTACGCTGGATTAACGATTCCAAGGGCACCAATCTGGGCGCACTGATGGCATCGCTGGCCGGCATGACCACGCCGGTCGTGCTGCTCGCGGGCGGTCAGGCCAAGGGTGCGGATTTCACGCCGCTGGGGCCGCTGGCAGCCGACAAGGCGCGCGCCGTGATCGTGTTCGGCCAGGACCGTGAAAAGCTCGCGGTTGCCGTGACCGATCATGCGCCGGTTCACCGCGTGGAAACCCTGCGCGAAGCCGTGGCCGAAGCCGCGAACATTGCCGAGGACGGCGATACGGTGCTGTTCTCGCCCGGCTGTGCCAGCTTCGACCAGTTCGACAACTACGTGCATCGGGGCGAAAGTTTCGTCGCGGCGGTGCAGGAGCTTGCGGCATGACGCGCTTGCTCGGCACCCTCAGCCTGCCGCGTGTGCGCCCCGACGCCGCGCTGCTGATCGCGCTGGCGCTGATCATCGGCATCGGCCTGGTGATGGTCGGCTCGGCTTCGGTCGCGGTTGCGGACCGGCTGACCGACGATCCGATGTACTTCTTCTATCGGCAGGCGATCTTCGCGCTGATCGGCCTGGTCGCGGGCTTCACGGTTCTGCACGTGCCGCTGCGGGTGTGGCAGGCGAACACGTTCACGCTGCTCGGCGCGGGTCTCCTGTTGCTGCTGCTCGTGCTGATTCCGGGCATCGGCCATGCCGTGAACGGCGCGCGTCGGTGGATCGACATCGGCCCGGTGGCGATGCAGGCATCGGAGCCGGCGCGCTTCTGCCTGATTCTTTATGTCGCCGGCTATGCGGCCCGTCGCCAATTCGATCTGGCGACCAGCTGGGGCGGGCTGTTCCGGCCCATGTTCTTCATGGCGCTGGCCAGCTTCCTGCTGCTGCTGGAGCCGGACTTCGGCGCCGCCGCGGTCATGGTCGCGGTCGCCGCGATCGTGCTTTTCCTTGCCGGGGCGCGCCTGATCTACCTGCTCGTGCTCGGCACGCTGGCCGGCGCGGCGGTGGTCGGGCTCGTGCTGTCGTCGCCGTATCGTCTGGCGCGTCTGGTGAGCTTTGCCGACCCCTGGGCGCATCCCTACGCGAGTGGTTTCCAGCTGACCCAGTCGCTGATTGCGATCGGCCGCGGCGAAGTGGCCGGCGTGGGGCTAGGCAATTCGGTGCAGAAACTGCTGTACCTGCCGGAAACGCATACCGACTTCCTGTTCGCCATCTATGCCGAGGAGTTCGGCCTGATCGGCACGCTGCTGCTGATCGGCCTGTTCGCCGTGGTGGTCTGGCGCGGCTTTGTCATCGGCCGGCGGGCACTCGTGGCTGATCAGTTGTTCGCAGGTTTCGTGGCCTATGGCATGTCGGCATGGCTGGTGTTGCAGGCGTTTCTGAACATCGCGGTGAACATGGGCCTGTTGCCGACCAAGGGCTTGACGCTGCCGTTGATGAGCTACGGCGGCTCCAGCCTGGTGATGATGTGTGTTCTGTGCGCGTTGTTGATCCGCGTGGATCTGGAAACGCGCGTGCCGGAAAAGAGGAGCCGTCGATGAACGCCGCGGCGACTCGAAACGCGAACGGCATGCCGCATGTGCTGATCATGGCGGGCGGCACCGGCGGTCATGTGTTCCCGGCGCTCGCGGTGGCGAAGGCGCTGATCGAACGCGGCGCGCGTGTGTCCTGGCTGGGCACCGAGGCCGGCATCGAGGCGCGGCTTGTGCCGGCCAACGATCTGGAACTGCACACCATCGACGTGGCCGGCCTGCGCGGCAAGGGCGCACTCTCCTGGTTCGTGGCCCCGCTACGACTGGCACGCGCCTGTCTGCAGGCGCTGGGCGTGGTGCGCAAGCTCGCGCCGCAGCTCGTCGTCGGCATGGGTGGGTTTGCCTCCGGCCCCGGCGGTCTGGCCGCGCGTCTGAGCGGCCGTCCACTGCTGATCCACGAACAGAATGCCGCGCCGGGTCTGACCAATCGTCTGCTGGCGCGGATCGCAAACACGGTATTGCAGGCATTTCCCGAGACGTTCTCGGGCGACAAGGCGCGCAGCGTGGGCAACCCCGTGCGCCGCGAAATTCTTGATCTGCCGGCACCGGCCGAACGCTTCGCCGACCGCGACGATGCCATCCGCCTGCTCGTGCTCGGCGGCAGCGGCGGGGCGCTCGCGATCAACGAACGCGTTCCGGCCGCGCTGGCCAAGCTGGCGCCGGATACGCGGCCGCAGGTACGGCATCAGGCGGGCCGCACGCTCGAACAGGCCGAGGCCGCCTACGCTGCGGCAGACGTTGGTGCGGACGTGAGCGCCTTCATCGACGATATGGCCGCGGCCTACGCCTGGGCGGATGTCGTGATCTGCCGCAGCGGCGCGCTCACTGTCGCCGAACTCGCCGCGGCCGGCGTCGGCGCATTGCTCGTGCCGTACCCGTATGCCGTCGACGATCACCAGCGCGCGAACGGCGCGTATCTGGTGAATGCCGGGGCGGCGACGCTCATCGACCAGTCGGCGCTCACGGTCGATCGTCTTGCCGACGAGATCGCGCATCTGTGTACCGATCGCGCCGCGTTGTTGCAGCGCGCCGAGGCAGCACGTGCCGTGGCCTGGCCGAATTCGACCGACGATATCGTCGCCGCCTGTCTCGACACTGCGGAGGCCGCATGACCGACGCGCAGACTCGCAGCAACGGCAACGACTTCCAGCCGCTCGCGGAACGGCCGATGCGGCGCGTGAATACCGTGCACATGGTGGGCATCGGCGGCGTCGGCATGGCCGGCATCGCCAGCGTGCTGCTCAACCTCGGCTACAACGTGACCGGCAGCGATATCAAGGACGGCGTGACCACGCAGGCGCTGGCCGCCCAGGGCGCCACCATATTCATCGGCCATGTCGCGGAGAACGTCGAGGGCGCGGATGTGGTCGTGGTCTCGACCGCCGTGGCCGCAGACAATCCCGAAGTGGTCACCGCCCACGACCGGCTGGTGCCGGTGGTGCGCCGGGCCGAGATGCTCGCCGAGCTGATGCGCTTTCGCTACGGCATCGCGGTCGCCGGCACCCACGGCAAGACAACGACCACCAGCCTGGTCGCCGCGCTGCTGGCCGGGGGCGGTCTGGATCCGACGTTCATCGTCGGCGGCAAAGTGCTGGGCGCCAACAGCAACGCGCGTCTGGGCGAAGGCCCGTATCTCGTGGCCGAGGCCGACGAGTCTGACGCGAGCTTTTTGCTGCTCACGCCGATGATGGCGATCGTCACCAACATCGACGCCGATCACCTGGAAACCTACGGCGGTGAGTTCTCGCGCCTGACCGATACCTTCGTCGAGTTTCTGCATCACCTGCCGTTCTACGGTCTGGCGGTGCTGTGTGCCGACGACCCGGTCGTGCGCTCGATCCTGCCGGATGTCGGGCGTCCGATCGTGACCTACGGCATCGAACACGACGCCGACATCATGGCCGAGAATCTGACCTTCGACGGCACCGGCACGCGCTTCACCCTGCGCCGTGCCGGCCACGACGGCTACGACGTGCACCTCAACCTGCCCGGCAAGCACAACGTGCTCAACGCGCTGGCGGCCGCGGCAGTGGCGCACGAACTGGGTGTGGACATGCCGGCGATCGGGCAGGCGCTGTCGCAATTCGCGGGCATCGGCCGGCGCTGCGAAGTGCACGGCGAGATCACGGTCGGAGATCGCCAGGTTCTGCTGGTCGACGATTACGGCCACCACCCGCGCGAGCTCGTGAGCATCATCGGCGCGGCGCGCAACGCCTGGTCGGACCGTCGCCTGGTCGTGGTGTTCCAGCCGCACCGTTTCTCCCGGACGCGGGATCTTTTCGACGACTTCTGCCAGGTGCTGGCGGAACTGGACGTGCTCGTGCTTTGTGAAGTCTATGCGGCTGGCGAAACGCCGGTGGCCAATGCCGATGGTCGCGCCCTGGCGCGCGGCGTGCGCGCCCGCGGCAAGGCCGACCCGGTATTCGTCGACGATGTACAGCGGTTGGGCGAGGTGCTGCCGGGCATCCTGCGCGACGGTGATGTGCTGCTCACTCTCGGCGCCGGTGATATCGGCGCCGTGGCCCAGCAGATGGCGCGAACCGGCAAGGGAGGTGCGGCATGAGCACTGTTCGCGTGACCGATCCGGCCGACTTCGGCCGTGTCGCGGTACTCATGGGCGGCTGGTCCGCCGAGCGCGCCGTGTCGCTGGATTCCGGCGCGGCCGTCGGCGCGGCCCTGAAGCGTCGCGGCGTCGATACGACGCTCATCGATGTCGACCGCCAACGCGTGCTCGGCCTGGCCGAGGAAGGTTTCGACCGTGTGTGGCTGTCCTTGCACGGCCGCGGCGGTGAGGACGGCGTGGTCCAGGGCGCGCTCGAGCTGCAGGGCCTGCCTTATACCGGCAGTGGCGTGCTCGCGAGCGCGCTGTCGATGGATAAGGTGCGGACCAAGGCGCTCTGGGCAGCCCAGGGTATTCCCACGCCGGCGCATCGTCTGCTCGATGCGCATACGGATTCGAAAGCCGTGGTCGACGCGCTCGGTCTGCCGCTGATCGTCAAGCCGGTGCACGAGGGTTCGACCATCGGCATCAGCAAGGTCGAGCGCATCGAGGATCTCGACGCCGCGCGCGCCGAAGCGGCGCAGTACGACCGCGAGGTGATGGCCGAGCAGTTCGTCGACGGGCCGGAATACACGGCCAGCATTCTCGACGGCCGCGCGTTGCCGCTGATTCATATCGAGCCGTCCAGCGGCTTTTACGATTACGAAGCGAAATACGTCGCCAACGACACGCTCTACCACTGCCCCTGCGATCTCGAGCAGGGCCGCGAGGCCGACCTGCAGCGGCTGGCGCTGCGGGCCTTCGAAATCACCGGTGCGACCGGCTGGGGCCGCGTCGACTTCATGCTCGACGACGCCGGCCAGCCCTGGTTTCTGGAACTCAACGCCATTCCCGGCATGACCTCTCATTCGCTGGTGCCCATGGCAGCCCGCGCGGCGGGAATGGATTTCGACGAACTGGTGTGGCGCATTCTCGCGGCCACGACGAGTCACAAGGAGAAAGACCATGAACTGGCGTGATCCCCGACGCTGGCGCGATGTGGTGCTGGGCGCGGGCCTGCTGATGGGTGTGGCCGCCTGCACCTGGCAGGGCATCAAGCCCGAGGGCGAAGAGACCCGGCATCTGTATATCAGCGGCGACGCCGCGCATGTCAGCGATGACCGTATCGCCGCCATCGCCTCGCCGTATCTGGACGCGTCGTTCTTCGACGTCGATCTGGAGGGCTTGCAGGCCGAGTTGTCGAACCTGGCCTGGCTGCGCGAGGTCAAGGTCTCGCGCCACTGGCCCGACGGCGTCGTGGTGCGCGTGAGCGAGCACGAGCCGGTCGCGCTGTGGGGCGAGCAGGGGCTTCTCGCACGCGACGGGCAGGTGTTCACGCCGACCGAGGGCACGCGCCCGGAAGGACTGGTGCAACTGGGCGGCCCCGACACCGCCGGCATGAAGGTCTATGAGCAGTATCAGGCGCTGTCGAAGACGCTGGCGGGGCGGGATGTGAAGCTCGCGAGCCTGACGCTCGACGCCCGCGGCTCATGGACGGCCATGCTCGAAGACGGCCTGGAGCTGCGCCTCGGGCGCGATGAACTCGATGCCCGCGTGCAGCGTTTCGTGCGCTACGCGCTGGGCGACCCGCAGGCCCGCGGCAAGCTCGCCGAAGCGGGCTATGTGGATCTGCGCTACAGCGACGGTTTTGCGGTCGGCGGCACGCGTGCCGCCACCGCCGATCAGGAGAAGGGTGATGAGCAAGCGGCCTGACCAGAATCTCGTCGTCGGCCTCGATATCGGCACCTCGAAGGTCGCCTGCATCGTGGCCGAAGTGAACGAGGGCAAGCTCGAGATCATCGGTCTGGGCAGCGCGCCTTCGCGCGGCATGAAGAAGGGCATGGTGGTCAATATCGAGTCGACCACCGATTCCATCCGCCGCGCGGTCGAGGAGGCCGAGCTGATGGCCGGCTGCCGGATTCAGTCGGTGCACTGCGGTATTTCCGGCGCCCATGTGCGGTCGCTGAATTCGCACGGCATCGTGGCGGTGCGCAACAAGGAAGTTACCGAGTCCGACATCGAGCGCGTTATCGACGCGGCCTGCGCAGTCGCCATACCGGCGGATCAGAAGATTCTGCACGTGCTCCCGCAGGAGTTCGCGGTCGACGATAACGAAGGTATTCAGGAGCCGGTCGGCATGTCTGGCGTGCGCCTGGAAGCCAAGGTGCATATCGTCACCGGCGCGGTGACGTCCGCCCAGAACATCCAGAAGTGCGTGGCCCGCTGCGGGCTGGAAGTCTCCAAGCTCTCGCTCGAGCAGCTGGCATCCAGCTATGCGGTGCTGGCCGACGACGAGAAGGACCTCGGGGTGGCGCTGGTCGATATCGGCGGCGGCACGTCGGATATCGCGGTGTTCGTCAACGGCTCGATTCGCCACACGGCGGTGATCCCGATTGCCGGCGACCAGGTCACAAACGATATCGCCGTGGCCCTGCGTACGCCGACCCAGCACGCCGAAGGCATCAAGATCCGCTACGGCTGTGCGTTGCCCGAGCTCATCGAGGACGACGACGCCATCGAAGTGCCGAGCGTGGGCGAGCGCCCGCCGCGGCGGCTGTCGCGCTATACGCTGGCCGAGGTTATCAAGCCGCGCTACGAAGAGCTGTTCATGCTCATCCACAAGGAGCTGGTGCGATCCGGTTTCGAGGATCTGCTGGCCGGCGGCGTGGTGATCACGGGCGGTTCTTCCAAGATGGAAGGCCTGACCGATCTCGCCGAAGAAGTCTTTCACATGTCGGTTCGTCTGGGAACGCCGCAGCGTGTTCAGGGGCTGTCCGACGTGGTCAAGAATCCGATCCATGCCACAGGCGTCGGCCTGCTGGAATTCGGTAACCGCTCCCAGCCGCGGCCAGGGCTGGACTTGTCCAACAACGACAACTCTTTCGCCCAGGTCTGGGAACGGATGAAGGCCTGGTTCCAGGGGAATTTCTAGTTTCGATCAACGAGGGGAATGAGCCGGCAACCGCCGGTTTCAACTCAAAAGGTTTTTCCGCAAGGAAAAAGCACGGCAACCAAGAAGAGGTGCATCATGCCAGAAGTATTTGAATTCGCAGATCAGAAGACCGACAAAGCGGTCATCAAGGTCATTGGCGTCGGCGGTGGCGGCGGTAACACCATCAACCAGATGGTGAACGGCGGTATCGAAGGCGTCGATTTCATCTGTGCCAACACCGACGCCCAGCATCTGGAACGCTGCGATGCCGACGTGCTCGTGCAGCTCGGCATGAACGTCACCCGCGGCCTGGGCGCGGGCGCCGATCCGGCCATCGGCCGCCAAGCTGCCGAAGAGGATCGCGATCGCATTCGTGAATCCATCGAAGGCGCGGACATGCTGTTCATCACCTGCGGCATGGGCGGCGGCACCGGCACCGGCGCTGCGCCGGTGGTAGCCGAGATCGCCCGCGAAATGGGCATCCTGACCCTGGCCGTGGTCACCAAGCCGTTCCCGTTCGAGCGCGGCAAACGCATGGACATCGCCAAGCAGGGTATCGAGGATCTGGGTCGCTTCGTCGATTCGCTGATCGTGATCCCGAACGAGAAGCTGCTGACCGCGCTCGGCAAGGCGACCACGCTGAAGAACGCCTTCCAGGCGGCCAACAACGTGCTGCACAACGCGGTGCAGGGCATCTCCGACCTGATCACGCGCCCGGGTGTGATCAACGTCGACTTCGCGGACGTGCGTCGCGTGATGTCGGTGCAGGGCATGGCCATGATGGGCCGCGCCACTGCCGTGGGCGACGACCGTGCCCGCGAGGCCGCCGAGGCCGCGCTGGCTTCGCCGCTGCTGGACGACCTGTCCCTGCATGGCGCCCAGGGCCTGCTGGTCAACGTCTCCGGTGACGAGAATCTGGGTATCCACGAGTTCCAGATCGTCAACGAGGTCATCGCCGACATGGGCGCGGACAACGCCGAAGTCATCGTCGGCATGGCCGAAGACCCGAACATGGGCGACGAGATCTGCGTCACCGTGGTGGCGACCGGCCTCGGCCATCAGGCCCAGGAACGCGAAGCCATCCGTGCCGTCAAGCGCGACGCCGGTGGCCAGATGCGTTACGAGGATCTCGACCGTCCGACGGTCATTCGCAATCGTCCGCAGCAGTCCTCGCGCGAGAACGCAGCGGTCGACATGGACTACTTCGACGTCCCGGCCTTCCTGCGCAATCAGGCGGACTGAAGACGTCGATGCAGGGAAACTGCCAGAGCCGGCCTGCGGGCCGGCGGCAGTGGATCGCGCGTTGGTCGGTGGTAGCCGTGCACTGCCGACCGACGCCTCTGTGTTAATCTAAGCGGCTTTGTGGGCGGGGCTTCGGGCCTGCTCCAGGCGCGACAGCAAAGGCGCGGCGGGTTAAGGCGAAGTTAAGCCATTGTGCATAAAGTATCTGTCCATCAGGTGACGACTTTGTGACATGGCGCGCCTAGCGTTACTGGACCGCCACAAGGACAAGAATTCGATGCTTAGACAACGCACCCTCAAGAATCCCATCCGGGCGACCGGTGTTGGCCTGCATACCGGTCAGAAGGTCTACATGACCTTGCGCCCGGGCGAGGCGGACATGGGCATCGTGTTCCGTCGCACCGACTGTTCTCCGATGAAAGAGTTCCGCGGCGACGCCTTCAAGGTCGGCGACACCACGCTTGCGACCACGCTGGTCGATGATGGCGTGCGTGTGCAAACCGTGGAGCACCTGCTTTCGGCCATGGCCGGCTTGGGTATCGACAATGCGATTGTCGAACTCTCCTCCGACGAGCTGCCCATCATGGATGGCAGTGCCGGGCCGTTCGTGTTTCTGATCCAATCGGCGGGTATCCAGGAACTGGACGCGCCGAAGAAGTTCATTCGCATCAAGCGCTCGGTGCAGGTTACCGAAGACGACAAGTGGGCCCGGTTCGATCCGTTCGACGGCTTCAAGGTCAGCTTCTGTATCGATTTCGATCATCCGGCCTTCGACTCCGATACGCAGTCGGCGACGGTGGATTTCTCCACGACCTCGTTCGTGAAGGAAGTCAGCCGTGCGCGGACCTTCGGTTTCATGCGGGATATCGAATTCCTGCGCTCGAACAACCTTGCCCGGGGCGGCAGCATGGATAACGCGGTCGTGCTCGACGACTACCGCGTACTCAATGCCGACGGGCTGCGTTACGACAACGAGTTCGTGCGCCACAAGATTCTCGATGCCATCGGCGACCTCTACCTGCTCGGTCACGGCCTGATCGGCAGTTACTCGGGTTACAAGTCCGGGCACGCGCTCAACAACAAGCTGCTGCGCGCGCTGCTGTCGGACGAAAAAGCCTGGGAAGAAGTCACCTACGAGGACATCGAAGACTCCCCGATTTCCTACATCAACGCGCGGCCGGTCGCTGCCGCGTAGTCACTGTTCGGGTTCGGGGCCGCGACCTGCGGCCGCGAGCCGTTCGAGTGCACCGGCTAGCTCGCTGTCTTCGATATAGCGGGCGCTACGCCGGATATGCGTGCGTGCCGTGTCGCTCATGAAGCGGGGCACGGGTGCCGGTGCCACCGGGTTCGGATCCGGTCGAACCTTTATTTCCACCTGTTCGATATGCAGGCGCATGCGCTGGGCAAGCGCCTGGGCGATGGCAGGTTGCATGTACCGCAGTCGTGTTGCCCACCCGCCATGGGTGACATGCAGCCGCAGCCGGTAATTGTCGTAGGCGGCCACCCGGACGTGCGCGCCCGCGGCCTCGGGCAGGATCTCGAGGATCGCCCTGCGCATGCGTTCGAGAAATCGCGCGCGCCCGATGAGGTCGGCAATGTCCGGTGTCGCTGTATGCAACAGGGACTGGATTGAGCGCGGTGTCGTCCCCATGATCGATCCTCGGGCGACGGTTTTGATCCGTCCAAGCGTATCAGGCAGCCCGCTCAATCGTCACTGAAAGGCGTGTCGGGCCTGCGGTATCATGCCCCTTTTGGATCGCGCGTGGAGCGAGCACGCGGGCGCGATTCGACGGGCCAGACGACGAGGGTTCATGAGCAATTTCCTGACCAAGCTTCTCGGTAGCCGCAATCAGCGGGTCGTCAAGCGCCTGCACCGCATCGTCAGCGATGTGAGCGCGCTGGAGGCCGAGTACGAATCGTTCACCGACGAGCAGCTGCAGGCCAAGACGGTCGAGTTCCGCCGTCGTCTCGAAGAAGGCACCAAGCTCGATGATCTGACCGTCGAGGCCTTCGCCACCGTTCGCGAGGCCGGGAAGCGCGTGCTCGGCATGCGCCACTTCGATGTCCAGCTCGTGGGCGGCTTGGTGCTCCACCAGGGCAAGATCGCGGAGATGAAGACCGGCGAGGGCAAGACGCTGGTCGCCACGCTCGCGACCTATCTCAACGCGTTGCCCGGCGAAGGCGTGCACATCGTCACCGTCAACGATTATCTCGCCAGCCGTGACGCCGAATGGATGGGCAGCATCTATCGTTTCCTCGGACTGACCGTCGGGGTGATCTTCTCCGGCCAGGATCCGCAGGGCAAACGGGCGGCCTACGCCTGCGACATCACCTACGGCACCAACAACGAGTTCGGCTTCGACTACCTGCGCGACAACATGGCCTTCGCGCCGGCCGACCGCGTCCAGCGGCCGCTGAACTACGCGATCATCGACGAGGTCGACTCGATTCTCATCGACGAGGCGCGGACGCCGCTGATCATTTCCGGGCCCACCGACGATGACCCGGAAACCTCGCTGCGGGTCGACAAGCTGGTCAAGCATCTCGACAAGCAGGAGGAAGAGGACGGGCCCGGCGATTATTCGCCGGAAGAAAAGAACAAGCAGGTCTTTCTCACCGAGGAGGGCCATCAGAAGGTCGAGCGGCTCATGCGCGAAGCCGACCTTCTCGATGAAGAGGAAAGCCTCTACGACGCCAACAACGTCGCGCTCATGCACCACATGAACGCTGCGCTGCGCGCGCATGTGCTTTATCAGCGCGACGTCGACTACATCATCGCCGAGGGTCAGATCGTCATCGTCGACGAGTTCACCGGTCGCACCATGCCGGGGCGGCGTTGGTCGGACGGGCTGCACCAGGCCATCGAGGCCAAGGAAGGCGTCAAGATCCAGAAGGAGAACCAGACGCTCGCGTCGATCACCTTCCAGAACTTCTTCCGCCTCTACGACAAGCTCGCCGGCATGACCGGCACCGCCGATACCGAGGCGTTCGAGTTCCAGTCCATCTACGGCCTGGAAGTGGTGGTCATTCCGACCAACCGGCCGCTGCAGCGCAAGGATCTGCCCGATCAGATCTTCATGACCGGGGCGGAGAAGTTCGAGGCGATCGCCGACGAGGCCAAGCAGGCCAGCGATCGTGGCCAGCCGGTGCTCGTGGGTACCGCCTCCATCGAGGCCTCCGAGCTGCTGTCGCGGCTTCTGCGCCAGCGCGGCCTGCGCCACGAGGTGCTCAACGCCAAGCAGCACGAGCGCGAGGCCGACATCATCGCGCAGGCCGGCCGGCCCGGTGCGGTCACCATCGCTACCAACATGGCCGGTCGCGGTACCGACATCGTACTCGGCGGCAATATCGACGACGCACTGGAGGCGCTTGAGGAAGGCGACGAGGTCGGCCGTCAGCGCCTGCAGGATGAATGGCAGAAGACCCACGACGCGGTGCTCGAAGCCGGCGGTCTGTACGTGATCGGTTCCGAGCGTCACGAATCGCGGCGCGTGGACAACCAGCTGCGCGGTCGTTCCGGCCGCCAGGGCGACCCCGGCGCGAGCCGCTTCTATCTGTCGCTCGAGGATGCGCTCATGCGTATCTTCACGCCGCCGCGGCTGCGGTCGATGCTCCAGAACCTCGGCCTCGAACATGGCGAGGCGATCGAGCACAAATGGGTCACCCGTGCGATCGAGAACGCGCAGCGCAAGGTCGAATCGCACCATTTCGATATCCGCAAGCAGCTGCTCGAATACGACAACGTGGCCAACGATCAGCGCCAGGTGGTCTACGAACAGCGCAACGAGATCATGGACAACGACGATGTCGGCGACATCGTCGAAAACATCTGGGACGAGGTCGTCAACGACGTCATCAGCCAGCATGTCCCGCCGCAGAGTCTCGAGGAACAGTGGGATGTCGACGGCCTGTCCGAGGCGATCCAGCGCGACTTCGGCCAGGAGCTGCCGATCCAGCAATGGCTCGACGAAGACAGCAAGCTCGATGAGGAAGGCCTGCGCGAGCGTATTGCAGCCGAGCTCAAGCAGACCTACGAAGCCAAGCGCGAAGAGGCCGGGCCGGACGTGCTGGCCCAGATCGAGAAGGCCGTGCTTTTGCAGGTGCTCGACTCGCTGTGGCGCGAGCATCTCGCGTCCATGGACTATCTGCGCAAGGGCATCCACCTGCGCGGCTATGCGCAGAAGGATCCGAAGAACGAATACAAGCGCGAAGCGTTCGAGATGTTCAACGACATGCTCTCGCGTCTGAAGCACGAGACCGTGACTGTGCTCGCGCGCGGACGGGTGCGCGCCGAGGCCACCGAGGAAGCGCGCGAGGAACGGCGCAAGCAGATGGAGAATCTGGACTTCCAGCACGCGGAAGCGTCGTCGGCGGCCGATCAGGCGGTGGCAGCGGCGGCACAGCAGCAGGCCGGCGAGGGCGGGCCCGACCCGGCCGAGCAGGCTGCGCGTGCCAATCTGCCCGGTTCGGATGCGCCGACCGATCGCGTGCCGGGCGACGGCGACCAGCGGCCCGAGACCTTCGTGCGTGGCGAGCGCAAAATCGGTCGTAACGAGATGTGTCCCTGCGGCTCCGGCAAGAAATTCAAGCATTGCCACGGGCGAGACTAGGACAGCAATGGCAGTCAATCTCCGCGCACCCGCGCGTATCGAACCCGTTGCCGGTGCGGAATGGGCGGTCGGCGAGGCCGCGATCAAGAAGCCTGGCCGCAACGACATCGCGCTGCTCAAGCTGGCCGACGATGCCACTGTTGCCGGCGTATTCACCCGCAACGCATTCGCGGCAGCGCCGGTGCGCCTGGCGCAGAAGAATCTCGCTGGTGGCCGTATCCGGGCATTGCTGGTCAACAGCGGCAATGCGAACGCCGGTACCGGCCGGCAAGGCGATGCCGATGCCCAGGCGTGCTGCGTGTCCGCGGCCGAGGCACTCGGCATTTCGCCCGAGCAGGTGTTGCCGTTCTCGACCGGTGTGATCGGTCAGGCGTTGCCGCTCGATCGCATGCGACACACCATCGATACGCTCGGTGCGCGTCTGGAAAGCGATGGCTGGCTCGATGCCGCACGCGCCATCATGACCACGGACACGGTGGAAAAGGGCGCGTCGCGGGCCGTGGATATCGGCGGCGGCGAGCGCATCATGCTCAGTGGTATCGCCAAGGGTTCCGGCATGATCCGCCCCGACATGGCGACCATGCTTTCCTTCATTGCCACCGACGCCCGTATTGCTGCCGACGATCTCGACGTTGCTCTGCGCGAGGCGATGCGTGGCTCCTTCAACGCGATCTCGGTGGACGGCGACACCTCGACCAACGACGCCTGCGTCGTGTGCGCGACCGGCCGATCCGCGAAGCTCACACCGGAGAGCGCGGCCTGGCCATTGTTCGTCACCGCGCTTACCGATCTCTCGCGAGAGCTGGCCCAGGCGATCGTGCGCGACGGCGAAGGCGCGACCCGTTTCATAACGCTCGCCGTGACCGGCGCACGCGATGCCGCGGAGGCGCGGGAAGTGGCGTTCACGGTGGCGCATTCGCCGCTGGTCAAGACCGCCTGTTTCGCTGGCGACCCGAACTGGGGACGTATTCTGGCCGCCGTGGGCCGCGCGCCGGTTGCCGGCTTCGCTATCGATCGCGTGGCGATCGCGCTGGATGATGTCGCGATCGTGGCCGATGGCGAGCCGCGCGAGGACTACGCCGAGGCCGATGCCGCGGCGGTGATGGCGCAAAGCGAATACACCATCGGCATCGACCTGGGGCGCGGCGAAGCGTGCAGCACGGTGTGGACGTCCGATCTATCTTACGAGTACGTGCGTATCAACGCCGAGTACCGCAGCTAACGCCATGGATTCGGAACAGGCGGAACGCCCGCCGATCGATATCGCGGTCGGTATTCTGGTGGATGCGCGTCAGCGACTGCTGATCGCCCAGCGTCGTCCGGGTACGCCCGGGGCCGGCTTTTGGGAATTTCCCGGCGGTAAACGCGAGGGTGATGAACCCATGGCGGATTGCCTCGCGCGTGAGCTGGGCGAAGAGATCGGCGTGCGCGATTGTGTTGCCCGGCCTCTGATCCGTTTCAGCCACAGCAAGGGCGAGCGACCGGTGCGGCTGCACGTATCCCGTATCGACGACTGGCAGGGCGATGTCGCTGGCCTGGAGGGCCAGCAGCTGGCCTGGGTGTCTCGCGAGGCGTTGCGCGAATACCGGCTCCTGCCGGCGACGGACGTCATTCTCAACGCGTTCGATCTGCCGGCGCGCTATGCGATCACGCCGGCGCACAGCGCGACCGATACCGACAGCTGGTGGCGATCCTTTAGAACGCTGTTGTCGAGTGGCCCGATGCTGGTGCGCCTGCGAGACCAAGGCCTCGACGACGCGGCGTATGAACGACTGGCGGCGGACGTCGTCGAGGCCGCGCATGCCCACGGCGTACGCGTACTCGTGGACCGCTCTGTCGATATCTGTCGTGCGGTCGGCGCCGACGGGCTGCACTGGCCGGTCGCACGCCTAATCGACAAGCGCCGGCCCGATGATCTGGACCCGGCAGGGCTTGTCGCCGTGTCCGCGCATACGCACAGCGATCTGGCGATGGCCGCACGGCGGGGGGCCGACTTTGCCGTGCTGTCGCCCGTGGCCGCGACCACCACACATCCCGGCGCGGCCCCGCTGGGCTGGGATGGCTGGGCGGCGGCCCGTGCCGATCATGCTCTGCCGGTCTATGCGCTCGGCGGTCTCGGGCCGGATGATATGGCCACCGCCCAGCGGCACAACGGCCAGGGTGTGGCCGCAATTCGCGGGTTCTGGCCCGCGGACTGACCGCGCTTCGCCTGCGAGCCCTAGTGCGGCAGGCCGCCGCCGTCGGGGTCCTGGCCGGGGCCGGGCGCCGAGCCGCTCGGGTCCGGAATGCGATTGCTTTCGTCCAGCCAGTCGCCCAGATCGATGAGCTTGCAGCGCTTGGAACAGAACGGCCGGTAGGGGTTGTCGGCGGCGATGCGCGACGGCTTGCCGCATTGCGGGCAATCGATAGTCTTGGCTTCGGTCATCGTATCGCTGGATGCTGGTGAGACAGAACTTGGGCGCGGGCCGGGCCCGCTGCGCGGCAGGCGGTGCGGGTCAGAACCGGCAGCAGGCCATGCGGAACTCGATCGGCGCCTGTGACTGGCGTACCCGCAGCTTCTTGTCCTGGTATTCCATGAATCGGATCGTGGCGCGATGCCGGCCGGCGCTGATTTCCGGGAAGACACTCGCATCGCCCAGCATCACCCGGATCAGCTGGGTTCCGGCTTCCGTGTTGTGTACGAGTACGCCGGCCTTTGCGGTGAACGGTGCCGGGCGCGTGCTGTCGCGCAGCAGGCGCAGGAGGGTGGCGATCGCCTGTTCGAACGGTGCGATATGGCCACACCAGACGGCCAAGTCGCGGCTTTGCCGATCGCTGTCCTGGGACAGCCAGTGCTGATAGGTCGGCAGATCGAAGCTGCAGTTGCCGCCCGGAATCGGACTGCGGTTGTTCAGGCTGTTGAGCAACTCGTTGTCGCGGATCAGGTAGGAGGCGAACTGCGGCGGCATGCGCTGCATCTCGCGCCCGAGGTTGTCGAGTTCCTCGAGGACCTGGCGCAGCGCCTTGTCGTCGACATCCTCGCGATCGGCGAGCTTCTCGAGCGACGCATAGCGACCGCCGAGTTCCTTGCTGACCTCGGCACGGGTGTCGTAGCGCGACATCACGTTGAGGATATCGAGCAGGGCGTCGAGCGCGGCGCGCCGGCCCCAAACGCTCTCATCGGCCTGGTGGTAGCGCAGGCGCGCGATGAGGTGCTCCAGGCGCAGGAAGGTTCTTATGCGTTCATTGAGCGGTTGCTCGTAACAGAACATGCCGTTGTCCGCCACAGACAACCCTCTTTGAAATGAATCGGGCGTTCAGTCTATGCCCCACGGCCGGACAGGCAAAGTCGCCGTACCGCGCCGGGCGTCGTCGAAACAGTCGGCGCGCGTGTCAGCCCGGCAGGTGCAGTGGCGGCAGGTCGGCCACTTCGCCCTGGGCAAGACGCAGATAGCCGGCGTGCAGGGCCGCCGCGAGATCGGCGATATCCTTGCGTGGCCCGGTGTTGATGACCACGTCGTCGGCCATGGCGAGACGTTCGCTACGTGCGTCCTGGGCGGCGATCATGCGTCGCGCCAAGTCCTCGTCGATGTCGTCACGCGACATCAGCCGTTCCATCTGCACGACTTCCGGTGCATCGACGACCAGCACACGGTCCACCAGGTCGATCATGCTGGATTTGACCAGCAGCGGCACCACGAGCAGGCAGTAGTCGGATTGCGCCGCGTCGCGCCGGCGGGCCAGTTCGGCGCGAATGCGCGGATGGGTGATGCCTTCGAGATCAGAACGCGCCTGCGCATCGGCGAATACGATCTCGCGCAGATCGCGACGCTTGAGGCGACCGCCGTCGTCGACGATGTCGGCGCCGAAACGCTCGACGATCTCGGCCAGTGCCGGCTGACCCGGCTCGACGATGTCGCGAGCGACGACGTCCGCATCCACGATGGTCACGCCCAGCCGCTGGAAGGCGCTGGCGACCAGGGATTTGCCACTGGCGATACCGCCGGTGAGACCGACGGTGAGAGTACTCGGCATCCTTAGCGTCCTTTGCGACCGGGTGGGGCCGCTCGTTTGGGGCGTCGATGCATCAAGCCGCAGCACGGCGCTCGTGACGAGCTCGCAAGCGCGACTTCGGCAACCATCGGCATCAACGCAATCCGGCAAGCGATAAATAAGCGCCGCTGATTGTATCGCCTGCCACCAGCGCCAGCCAGCCGGCAATCGCGAGCCATGGACCGAACGGCATGGGCTTGCCGCGTTCGAGTGTGCCGGTAGCCATGAGCGCGCCGCCGACGATCGCGCCGGCCAGCGAAGCCATCAGCAACACCATGGGTAGCGCCTGCCACCCTAGCCAGGCGCCGATCACCGCGAGCAGCTTGAAGTCGCCGTAACCCATGCCTTCCTTGCCCGTCACCAGACGAAAGGCCTGAAAGACGAACCAGAGAATCAGATAGCCCGCCGCTGCGCCGATGATCGCCGTGGCCGGATCGACCAGCGCATAGCCGGCATCGTGGCCCAGGCTGATCAGCAGACCGAGCCAGAGCAGCGGCAGGCTCAGCGCGTCCGGCAGAAACTGGGTGTGCCAGTCGATCATCGCGGCGGCTAGCAGCGTCCAGGTGAACACCAGCGCGAACAGCGTGAACGGCAAGGCGCCGAATGTCGCCAGCACGACCAGGGCAAGCACGGCGCTGAACAGTTCGATGGCCGGGTACTGCAGCGAGATCGGGTGGTTGCAGTTTGCGCAGCGTCCGCGCAGGAGCAGGAAACTCAGAACCGGAACGTTGTGCCGGGCCTTGATCGGCGTGCGGCAGTGGCCACAGGTCGAGCGCGGCTGCGACAGGCTCATGCGGGGCCGGGTGGAAACGGCGACTGGCTGGCCGAGGATCTCGGCCGCGCTGGCCCGCCATTCGGCCTGCATCATGCGCGGCAAGCGCAGAATGACGACGTTGAGAAAACTGCCGACGATCAGGCCGAACAGGCCGACAGCTGCAAAGCAGAACAACGGATGCTCTGCGAACAGCGCCTGCATTCAGACCACCGAGCCAAGCTTGAAGATGGGCAGGTACATGGCGATCACGAGCCCGCCGACGAGCACGCCGATAATGGCCATGATCATGGGCTCGAGCAGCGACGACAGCGAATCGACCTGATTGTCGACTTCGGCTTCGTAGAAGTCGGCCACGCGCGAGCACATGGCATCGAGCGAACCGGATTCCTCGCCGATCGCGACCATCTGCAATGCCATGCTGGGGAACAGGCCGGTGTTGTTCATCGCCAGCTGCAGTTGCACGCCGGAGGCCACCTGATCGCGCATCTGCAGGATCGCTTCCTCGAAGACGATATTGCCCGCCGCGCGCGCGACCGAATCCATCGCCTCGACCAGCGGCACGCCGGCCGCGAACATGGTCGACAGGGTACGCGCAAACCGCGCCACGGCCGCCTTGTAGAGAATATCGCCGATGACGGGCAGCTTGAGCGCCAGCCGGTCGTTCATGCGCCTGAAGTTGCGAGATCGTAATCGGGCCTGGAAAAAGCCGTAGAAGGTCGCGGCGATAACGCCGATGATCGCCCACCACCAGGCCTGTACGCCTTCGGAAAGACTGATCACGAGCAGCGTGAAGGCGGGCAGATCGGCGCCGAAACCCTGGAACAGCGACTGGAACTGCGGCACCACGAAGTACAGCAGAATGCCCATCACGATGATCGCAACCACGATCACCGCGCTCGGGTAGAACAGCGCCTTGCGGACCTTGGCCTTGATTGCCTCGGTCTTTTCCTTGTAGGTCGCGATCTTGTCGAGCAGGGACTCGAGCGCGCCGGATTTCTCACCGGCATCGACCAGATTCACGAACAGATCGTCGAAGTGCTTGGGATGCCGCGCCAGGGCGCTGGCCAGCGGGATGCCGTCCTCGATATCGCCGCGGATGGTTTCCACCAGTTCGGCGAGGGTCGGGTTGTCCGCGCCCTTGGCGATGATGTCGAGCGACTGAACCAGCGGTACGCCGGCCGCAAGCATGGTCGCTAGCTGGCGCGCGAAGATCGCGATGTCGCCGGCCTTGACCTTTTTCTTGCGCTTGCCGCCAAGGCCGAAAATCGTGGTCTGCTTGCGTACCCGGATCGGGTTGATGCCCTGCTTGCGCAGTGCGACCTTGACCATGGCCTCGTTGGGGCCGTCGGTCTGGCCCTTGACCCGACTTCCGCTGCGATCGGTGCCGATCCAGAAGAAGGTCTGGTTTTCGCTCATCGTGCTTGCCATCAGTCGATTCCGTGCCGGTAAACGCCTGTGGGCGTGGACATAATCTGCATACAGGGTTTATCGGCGGAAGGCGGGATTAATTCATCCCCAGTTTGGCCAGCCGGTAGCGCAGCGCCCGGAACGTGATGCCGAGGTGCTTGGCGGCCTTGGTCTTGTTGTAGTGACAGGCCTCGAGCGCTGCCTGAATGCGCTCGCGCTCGACCGCTTCGAGCTGGCTTTCCAGATCCGCGCTGGTGTCCATTGCCGCCGGCTGACCGTTGCTGTGGTAGCCGCCGACGGGGCCCGGGGCTTCCGGCGCCGTGGTGGTCCGGTTGCTCTCGAGCAGCGGCGAGCTCAGGCGCAGGTACTGACGCTCGATGACGGCGTCCTCGCTGAGCGTGACCGCGCGCTCGAGAATGTTTTCCAGTTCGCGGATGTTGCCGGGGAAGGCGTACTGCTCGAGCGCTTCCAGCGCCTCGCGCGAAAGCTGCGGCGCGCGCCGCAGACGCAGCTTGCGCGCGAGTGCCTCGAGTATGCGCGTGGCCAGCGCCGCGATATCGGCTCGTCGCTCGCGCAGCGGCGGCACATGTACCTCGATGACGTTGAGGCGGTAATAGAGATCTTCACGAAAGCTGCCGCGTGCGACTTCGGTGGCCAGATCGCGATGCGTTGCGCAGATCACGCGTACGTCGACAGCGGTCTCGTCGTTGGCGCCGACCGGACGGATCGCGCGCTCCTGGATCGCGCGCAGCAGCTTGACCTGCATGGTCAGCGGCAGGTCGGCCACCTCGTCCAGAAACAGGGTGCCGCCGTCGGCGCGGGCGAACAGGCCCGGTGTATCGCGCATCGCGCCCGTGAACGCGCCGCGCATGTAGCCGAAGAATTCCGATTCCATCAATTCCGAGGGAATCGCGCCGCAGTTCACGGGCACGAACGTGCTGCCCATGCGCGGACCTTCGGCATGAATCATGCGCGCCACGAGTTCCTTGCCCGTGCCCGATTCGCCGGTGATATAGACCGGCGCCTGGCTGCGTGCGAGCTTGGCAATGGTCTGGCGCAGCTGCTGCATCGCCGGTGTGTCGCCGATCAGGCGGGGTGAGGCGTCCAGCGAGGGATGGGGCGGCGCGTCATGATCCAGACCGGCCAGCTTGAGCGCCTGCGCCACGAGCGAGCGCAGGCCGGCCACGTCGATCGGCTTGGATACGAAATCAAAAGCGCCGGCCTTGAGGCTGGCCACCGCACTGTCCGCGCTGCCGTAGGCCGTGATCACCGCCACCGGGCAGTGCGGGTGGCGTTCGCTGATATAGCTGACCAGTTCCAGGCCGTCGCCGTCGGGCAGGCGCATGTCGGTCAGGCACAGATCGAAGCCCTTCTCCTCGAAGGCTGCTCGTGCTTCCGCCAGGGTCGCCACGGCCAGCGTCTCGATCGACATGCGGGCCAGCGTGATTTCCACCAGTTCGCGGATATCCGCTTCATCATCAACGATCAGCGCGGTCGGGGCGTTATCGGTCGGAGTCATTGAGGCTGCTTTGAACAAATAGACCGGCAGGCGTGGCGGCCGGCCAGACGTGGGCAAATACGATACGAAAGCAGGCTCCGGCCGAATGTGCAACCGGCATGAGCTGCGCGCCGTTCGCTTCGCACAGTTCGCCCGCGATATGCAGGCCGAGCCCGGTGCCCTCGCGCGTGGTGGTGAAGAACGGCTCCATGATCTGGTCGAGTATGGCCGGGTCGATGCCGGGGCCGTTGTCGATCACGTCGAGGCAGAAGCGGCCGTGGCGGTTGCGATGGCCGCTTAGACGTATGGTCAGTTCGATGTCCTGCTTGCGCGCATAGCGCTGCGCGTTGTCCCAGAGATTGAACAGCACCTGACGCAGGTGGTCGGGATCGAATTCGATCTGCAACTGCGGGTCGAACTCGTCGAGATCGAAATCCGGCGACTCTTCGTTCGTGCCCAGATAATCGTCGATCGCGTCGAGCAGCCAGCCGGACAGCGCGAGCGTGCGGCGCGACAGCTGCGAACGGCGGGACAGGCCGAGCACGCTGTTGATGATGTTGTCGATGCGCCGGCTGTGGCGATGGATGATGTCCAGCATGCGCCGGTCGTCCGGACCCAGGGCCTGCGACTCGGCCAGCAGCTGGCCGGCATGACTGATCGCGCCCAGCGGATTGCGGATCTCGTGGGCGATGCTGGCCGACAGGCGGCCGATGGATACCAGCTTGAGCTGCTGCGCCTGCTCGCTCTGGCGCATGGCGTCTTCCAGAAAGATGAGGACCGACGCATGCGGTTCGGGGCCGAGCGTCGAGAACACGGGCAGCAACGAGTGCGAGCCCGCGCGGATGATTTCGCTGCTCGCCGGGTTGCGCTCGCGCCAGTGCACCAGCGCGCGCTCGAGCGCAGGCGAGAGATGGGCGAGCGGCGCGTCGTCCTGCGCCTCGACCGGGCCCACCTCGAGCATGCGAATGGCGGCGTCGTTGATCAGCTGCACGCGGTGGGCGCCGTCCACAACCACCGCGCCGATCTCCATCTGCTGGATGATATGGCGGTTGAGTGTCGCCAGATCCCGGGCCTCGGTTGCTCGTTCGGCGGCGAGTGCCTCGCTCACGCGGGCGCGGCGTGCCAGCCAATGCGCAACGCTCGAGGTGATGAAGAAGATCGTGCCGAGGATGCCGGCCTGCACGAATTCGGCGTTCACCTCGGCGAACTGGATCGCGCGCCAGCCTTCCTGTCCGATGATGCCGATCGCGGCACAGGCGGCCAGCAACGTCGCCAGCCGCGCCGGCAGCAGCATCCCGGCGGCGGCCACCGGCGTGATCAGCAGCATGCCCAGACCGCTGGAGACGCCGGTGCTCGCATAGGTCAGCGTGGTGCACAGCGCCACGTCGACCGAACAGGCAAGCAGAACCTGCACGCGCAGCGCCGGCGTGTGCGACATCGACATGAACAGCGACGCCGCGCACTGGGCGAGATAGAGCAGACAGGCGACGCGGAACAGGTCGGGCTGCTCGAGACGAAACAGCTGTTCGGCGGCGCCCAGCAGCAACAGCGCGACCAGCCCGAAGGCGACCAGACTGCGATAGATGTTCAGCGAGGTGATGGCACGCCAGTCCTCGACGTGCCGGATCAGCGGATTGCCGGATACGGCCTGCATCAACGACGGTCGCGGGTGGCCCTGTCGGCGCGGGCGCTGCAATCCGGCTCGCCGCAGACGTGGCCGTCGTCGGTTTCGTGGGCGAGCGCGAGCGGCATGTGCACGCCGCAGCGTGCGCAGCGCACGGTTTTTTCGAATCGCGGGGGCGTGTTCTCGTTACGCTTCCGGCCATGGCCGGCGCGGGTCGCGCCGAGCAGTTGCCTGACGATCAGCCAGCCGAGGCCGAGAAGAAGAAGTAGTCCGAGCAGGCGTGCCATGACGAGTGACCCATCGAGTCGCGGTGGGTGATTCAGTGGGCATCATACGTCAGCGATGGCCGCTGTCGCGGCTCGTGGCCGATGGCTGAATGCTTCATGAAGTTGTCGCTGCGCGCCACAGGCGCCACAATGCGCGGCATCTCGAAGATTTGATTCCACAAAGGCGATGCCATGAACGTTCACGAATATCAGGCCAAGGAAATCTTTGCACGGTTCGGTGTGCCCGCTGGCGAAGGCCAGGTCGCGCGCTCGGCCGACGAGGCGGTCGAGGCGGCGAAGTCGCTGGGCGGCGAGAAATGGGTGGTCAAGGCCCAGGTGCATGCCGGCGGGCGCGGCAAGGCCGGCGGCGTGAAGATCTGTGACAGCGTGGACGAGGTCAAGCAGGCCGCGGCCGACATGATCGGCGGCGAGCTCAAGACCAAGCAGACCGGCGACGTCGGCCTGCCGATCAACTCGGTCTATGTCGAGAAGCCGGCCGATATCGAATCCGAGCTGTACCTCTCGGTGCTGGTCGATCGGGCCACCCGCAAGGTGACGTTCATCGCCTCGCCGGAAGGTGGCATGGATATCGAGGAAGTCGCCGAGTCCACCCCCGAGAAGATCACCCAGGTCGCCATTCATCCGGCTGCCGGTTTCCAGGCCTACCAGGGTCGCCAGCTCGGTTTCTTCCTGGGGCTGGACAAGAAGCAGGTCGGCGAATTCGTGAAGGTCATGAAAGGCCTGTACGAGATGTTCGTCGAGACCGACGCCTCGCTGGTCGAGATCAACCCGCTGGTCACCACCAAGCAGGGCGGCCTCGTGGCCCTCGACGGCAAGCTCAACTTCGACGACAACGCGCTGTTCCGTCACAAGGAATTCGCGGACATGCGCGATCTCACCCAGGAGAACGAGCGCGAAGCCAAGGCCGCCGAATTCGACCTGAACTATATCCAGCTCGACGGCAACATCGGCTGCATGGTCAACGGCGCGGGTCTTGCCATGGGCACCATGGACCTGGTCAAGCTGCACGGCGGCGAGCCGGCCAACTTCCTGGACGTCGGCGGCGGCGCGACCACCGAGCGCGTGACCGAGGCGTTCAAGCTGATCACCGCGGGCGAAGGCGTGAAGGCGATTCTGGTCAACATCTTTGGCGGCATCGTGCGCTGTGACCTGATCGCCGAAGGCATCATCACCGCGGCCAAGGATGTCGGCATCAGCGTGCCGGTGGTGGTGCGCCTCGAGGGCACCAACGCCGAGGCCGGCCGCAAGCTGCTCGACGAGTGCGACTTCGACCTCATCGCCGCCCAGGATCTGACCGACGCGGCCAAGAAGGTCGTGGCCGAAGCGCAGGGCTGATTCCCGGCCCGCGCGCGGCAACCGCCGATCGACCTTCTACCGAACACGATTTAGACCAGGATCAATTCATGAGCATTCTCGTCAACAACGACACCAAACTCATCGTCCAGGGCTTCACCGGCTCGCAGGGCACCTTCCATTCCGAACAGTGCATCGACTACGGCACCAACATCGTCGGCGGCGTCACGCCCGGCCGCGGCGGCGAGACGCATCTCGACCGCCCGGTGTTCAACACCTGTGCCGAGGCCGTCGCCGAAACTGGCGCCAACGCCACCATGATCTACGTGCCGGCGCCGTTCGCGGCCGATGCGATCCTCGAAGCGGAAGCCGCGGGCATCAAGACCATCATCTGCATCACCGAGCATATTCCGGTCATGGACATGCTCAAGGTGCGCGCGGTGCTGGATGAATCCGACAGCGTGCTGATCGGCCCGAACTGCCCCGGCGTGATCACCCCGGGCGAGTGCAAGATCGGCATCATGCCGGCGCACATCCACAAGAAGGGCAAGATCGGCATCGTGTCGCGCTCGGGCACGCTGACCTATGAAGCGGTCTTCCAGACCACCAACATCGGTCTCGGCCAGAGCACCTGCGTGGGCATCGGCGGCGATCCGATCCACGGCCTGGACTTCACCGACGTGCTCGAGATGTTCGAAAACGACGACCAGACCGAAGGCGTGGTCATGGTCGGCGAGATCGGCGGCACCGCCGAGGAAGAAGCCGCCGAGTACATCAAGGCCAACATGTCCAAGCCTGTCGTGGCCTACATCGCGGGCGTCACCGCGCCCCCCGGCAAGCGCATGGGCCATGCCGGCGCGATCATCTCCGGCGGCAAGGGCACGGCCGACGACAAGTTCGCCGCGCTCGAGAAGGCCGGCGTCGCCACGGTGCGCTCCACCGCGGAGATCGGCAGCAAGATGGAAGAGATCCTCGGCTGATCGATGGGTTGATCGTATCGACATCCATTGGGATGCACGAAAGCCGGGGTCCGTTTGACGGGCGCCGGCTTTTTCACGGAAGCGATGCGCGGCCGTTGGGCCGATGCGGTGTTATAAAGTTACAGGCCGCTTGCATGCTCGAATGATTGCCCCGTTCAATTGAGCACAATCGATATGAGCCAGAGCTACGAGATCAGCTGTGATTGTGGCCACGTCAAGATGACGGCCCACGGTGCGCCCAAGTTGTCCCTTCATTGCCACTGTCGCAGCTGCCGCGAGCTGTACTCGGCAGACGTTCTGGGCCTGACCGGTTGGGATGAAGACAAGGTCGATCTGCCGGACGAGTCCGAGCTGTATCACCATCAGATGGATGGCACGGAGATGCACCGCTATGGCTGCCCGAAGTGCGGCATGATCATGTACGGGCGCCACAAGCCGGGGATTCCGGTCATCCGTCAGAACCTGTTCCGCAAGAACAATGGCGGGAAACTGCCGCCTGAACTGGCGCCCACGTTGCACTTGTTCTACGGCGACCGCGTCCTCGATATCGACGACGATCTGGAAAAATGTGAGGACGGCTCGGCGATCGGTTTGTAGCCGACGCGCCGGTCAAAACCCAACCCGGACGCGAATCGAGGCGGGCCGGCCTTGCCCCGGCCCGTTCTCGTTTCGGCGGCCTACGTCCTGGCGTATCCTTGGCGTCGCGACGCACGCCGATTAACCAGGCGGTCTTTCTCCAGCTTTTAGGAGTCCCCCCACCATGGGTGATTCGTCACTTCGTATCGCACTGGCCCAGCTCAACGTCTGGGTCGGGGATATCGAGGGTAATGCCCGCCAGATGGTCGACGCCGCGACAACCGCGCGCGACGAATATGGCGCCGACCTGGTGGCTTTCCCGGAAATGGCGCTGTTGGGCTATCCGCCGGACGATCTGCTGCTGCGGCGCGGCTTGCCCAACGCCATCGACACGGCGTTGACACGGCTTGCGCAAGAGCTGCGCGGCATTACGGCCGTCATCGGCTATCCCGAATACGACGACGACATCATCTACAACGCGGCGGTGGTGGTGCGCGATGGCGAGCGCATCGCCCATTACCGCAAGCAATGTCTGCCCAACTACGGAGTCTTCGACGAACGCCGGCACTACCGGCCGGGGGATGCGCCCTGCGTGTTCGAGCTCGCCGGTCGGCGTGTCGGCGTGACCATCTGCGAGGATATCTGGGAAGCCGGCCCGGCGGCGCAGGCAAAGGCGGCCGGCGCCGAGCTGCTGGTCAATCTGAACGCTTCGCCGTTTCATGTCGAGAAACAGACCGAGCGAGAAAGCCTGCTCGCCCAGCGCGCGCAGACGAACGACCTCGCGATTTGTTACGTGAACTGCGTCGGCGGCCAGGATGAACTCGTTTTCGACGGCCGTTCCTGCGCGGTCGACCGCCAGGGCACGCTGACGCTGCGGGCGCCCGCATTCGAGTCAGGGGTCTATTGCGTGGACTGGCCGGCGCCGGCGGGTGATACCCCCGCGTTGATCGCCGCGGACCAGCCGCCCGAGGCGCTGATCTACGATGCGCTGGTGCGGGCCACGCGTGACTATATCGACCGCAACGGGTTCCCCGGGGCGCTGATCGGCGCATCCGGGGGGATCGATTCGGCGCTCGCCATGGCCGTCGCTGCCGATGCGGTCGGCGGCGAACGCGTCTGGGCCGTGTCCATGCCGTCGCGCTATACGGCCGATATCAGCAACGTCGACGCTGCTGACCAGGCCGAGCGCATGGGCGTGCGCTACGACGAAGTGCCGATCGAGAACGGTTTCTCCGCGCTGCTCGATACGCTGGGGCCGCTGTTCGGCAACCGCGCGCCCGACACCGCCGAGGAGAATCTGCAGTCGCGCATTCGCGGCGCGCTGCTAATGTCGCTATCCAACAAGTTCGGCCACGTGGTGCTCGCCACCGGGAACAAGTCCGAGATGGCGGTGGGCTATGCCACGCTCTACGGCGACATGTGCGGCGGCTTTGCGCCGCTCAAGGACGTGTACAAGACCTGGGTGTACCGGCTGGCGAAATTCCGCAATACGCGTGGCGAAGTCATCCCCGAGCGCGTGATTACGCGTGCCCCGTCCGCCGAGCTGCGCGACGACCAGGCGGATACCGATACGCTGCCCGAATACGACGTGCTGGATCCGATCATCGAGGCCTATGTCGAGCGGGGCGAGTCGATCGAGGATATCTGCGCGGCGGGCTTCGCGGAGGATGATGTCCGCCAGGCGGCCGGGCTGATACGGCGCAACGAATACAAGCGGCGGCAGGCGGCGCCCGGCCCGAAAGTCACGCTGCGTGCCTTCGGGCGTGATCGTCGCTATCCGATCACGGCTGTCTACGGCGATCTCTAGCGCGTCGGCCCCGGGCCTGCGTATCCACGGTTGACGCGACGAGCCCGCGCGAGGCGCGGGCCGTTGCCGGGTGTCTACTCGGCCTGTTCAGCCGCTTGCGGCGCCAGCTGCTCCCCGCTTGCTGCATCGGCCCCGGGTTCCGGCAGTTCGTAGCGCGGCGCTTCACCGGCGCGTTGCCGGTAGAACTCGTCGCGATGCAGGATGTAGTTCGGGTAGGAAGCCTGCAGGATCGCGCGCGCGTCTTCGGACAAGTCGGTCAGGCCCAGGCGCGCATAGCTCTCTTCCATGATCTCGAGCGCGCGCGGTACCGAATCCGAGCCCTGAAAACGCTTGAGCACGCCTTCCGCGCGGCGGCTGGCGGCCACATAGGCGCGCCGGCGCAGATAGTACTCCGCGATGTTGATCTCGAATTCCGCCAGCCGATTGCGGATTTCGATCATGTGCAGCTGTGCGTCCTTGCGGTAGACGCTCTGCGGGTAGTTTTCGACCAGCAGGTTGAAGTCGGTGAAGGACTGCTCGAGAAAACGCGTGTCGCGTTTGTCGGGGTCGCCGCCGAGCAGGCCCGCATCGTTGCGGTCGTAGTTGGACAGCCCGCGCAGGTAATAGATGTAGTCGATGTGGGCGTTGCGCGGGCGCTGCTTGATAAAGCGGTCCGCGGCCGACACGGCGGCCTCGTATTGTTGGGCCTTGTAGTGCGCTGCCACCGATTCCATCTCCGACTGCGCCGCGTAGGGCGAGAACGGGAATCGCGCCTGTACTTCCGCGTATAATCGCAGTGCACGCTGCGGGTCGTTGCTGACCATGAACTCGCGCGCGGACTTGTACAGGCGTTCGGCGTCGGCCGAATCGAGCTTGTTGCCCTCGCGGTCGACGAGCGGCTCGTCGCTGTAGCCGGTTTCGTTGATGCCCTTGTCACCGCCGCAGCCGGCGGCTGCAAGCAGCATCAGAATAGAAAGCGCGAGAGCGAGTTTCCGCATGCCAGTCCCGGACGTGCGCCGCACGCCAACAGATCAAAACGAACGCGGAGTATACCTAGGAAGCGGCAATCGAGTCATTTACGATCGCCGCGCGACTGCCGCGCGCAATCACGCTGCCAACGAAGAGAAAATCCATGCCGGCAAGCCGCCGCGACCCCGATTTTGAAGCGCCGATTCCAGACGAGTTCGCCGGCCGGCGGCTGGATCGGGCTCTGGCTGAAATGCTCCCCGACTACTCGCGTTCGCGCCTGCAGAACTGGCTCGCCGAGGGCGCGCTCACGGTCGACGGCGAGACCCCGGCGGCGAAGACCAAGGTCGCCGGCGGCGAGCAGGTATGCCTGTTCGTGCCCAGCGAGCCGGACGATGATCGCGTGGTGGCCGAGCCGATCGCGCTCGACATCATCCACGAAGACGAGGCCATCCTGGTGCTCGACAAGCCGGCCGGACTGGTGATGCATCCCGGCGCCGGCAACCCGGATGGCACGCTGCAGAACGCGCTGATCCACCACGACGCATCGCTGGCCGCGCTGCCGCGCGCGGGCATCGTGCACCGGTTGGACAAGGACACCTCCGGCATTCTCGTGGTGGCCAAGACTTTCGCCGCGCACGCGAAACTGGTCGCCGATCTGGCCGAGCGCACGGTCAAGCGCGAGTACGAGGCGGTGGCCGTGGGCGTGATGACCGCGGGCGGGCATGTCGATGCGCCGATCGATCGCCATCCGGTGGATCGCAAGCGCATGGCGGTACGCGACACCGGCCGCGAGGCGGTCACGCATTATCGTGTGGTCACGCGCTATCGTGCCCATACGCATGTGCGCTGTCGGCTGGAGACGGGGCGTACGCACCAGATTCGCGTTCACATGGCGCATATTCGTTATCCGCTGCTCGGCGACGCGACCTATGGCCGGCGTCTCGCGCTGCCGCGCGATTCCAGCGACGCCTTCGTAGACACACTGCGTACGTTTCGACGCCAGGCCCTGCACGCACGCAAGCTCGGCCTGACCCACCCGGGCAGCGGCGAGTTCATGAGTTGGGACGCGCCACGCCCGGCCGATTTCGAAAGCCTGCTTGCGGCCCTGGCCGCAGACGCCGAAGCCCATGCCGAAAGCTGAGGCGATCGGTTTTCTCGCTGCGGACTGGCCGGCGCCGAGCCATATCCGGGCCGGCACCACGCTGCGTACGGGCGGCGTGAGCGCGCCGCCTTTCGACAGCTTCAACCTGGGCGATCGCGCCGGCGACGAGCCGGCTGCAGTCGCAGCCAACCGGCAACGGCTGCGCGAACAGCTGGCGTTGCCGGGCGAACCGGCCTGGCTCTATCAGGTGCACGGTAATCGCGTAGTCGATGCCGCAGGCCCGGTGGAAGGCGAGGCCGATGCGAGTGTGGCCCGTGATGACGATGCGGTCTGCGTTGTGCTCACCGCAGATTGCCTGCCGGTGCTGTTCTGCGATATCGACGGCAGTTGCTGGGGCGCGGCCCACGCCGGCTGGCGCGGATTGGCGGGTGGCGCCCTGGAAGCCACCGTGGCGGCATTGGCGGCACCCGCTGATCGACTCATGGCCTGGCTCGGTCCCTCGATCGGCGCCCACAACTTCGAAGTGGGCGAGGACGTACGCGCGGCTTTCTGTGATCACGCCGCGTCGGACGCCGGGGCTTTCACCGCCCGCGAGACGCCCGGCAAGTATCTCGCCGATATCTATGCGCTCGCCCGCGCCCGGCTCGAACGCGCCGGCGTCACCGCCATCTACGGCGGCGGGCTGTGCACGATCGACGACGCGGCGCGTTTCTATTCCTACCGGCGTGAGCCCCAGACTGGCCGCATGGCCAGCCTGATCTGGTCTGCCGCAGGCGACTGAACCGGCCAAGAAGCCGCTCCTTTTCCGAACTCACGCCAAGGCGCAAAGAGAAATGCCCCTCGTGTCGAAGAGTCTTCTTCGCGCCTTGGCGTCTTCGCGTGAGACTTGCTCGAAACGCGGCGTCTTAGCTCGATGTCTGGCGGCGCGCGGTGCCGTCGCTGTTGGTGGCGGCCGGCTTGCGACGCTTCTTCTTCTCTGTCTTGTCCTTCTTCGGCGGCAAGGCCAGGTCGCGTTCGTCGCCGCTGGTGTTGTGGCCGGTACCCGGCGTGGTGTCACCCAGCATGGGTTTCAGGAAACGCCCGGTATGTGACGCTTCGACCGCGGCCACGTCCTCGGGCGTGCCGGTGGCGATGATCTCGCCGCCGCCTTCGCCGCCCTCGGGGCCGAGGTCCACGAGCCAGTCGGCCGACTTGATCACGTCGAGATTGTGCTCGATCACGATCACCGCGTTGCCGGCATCGCGCAGCCGCAGCAGCACTTTGAGCAGTTGGTTGATGTCGTGAAAATGCAGGCCAGTGGTCGGTTCGTCCAGCAGGTAGAGCGTTCGGCCGGTATCGCGCTTCGACAGCTCGCGGGCGAGCTTGATGCGCTGGGCCTCGCCGCCGGATAGCGTGGTCGCGTTCTGGCCCAGCTTGACGTAGGAAAGGCCAACGTCCATCAGCGTTTCCAGCTTGCGTTTAAGGCTCGGCACCGGCGCGAAGAAATCCAGCGCCGCTTCGACGCGCATTTCCAGCACGTCGGAGATGGTCTTTCCCTTGTAGTGCACCTGCAGCGTCTCGCGGTTGTAGCGCGCGCCCTTGCAGGTATCGCAGGTGACATAGATATCCGGCAGAAAATGCATTTCCACCTTGATCACGCCATCGCCCTGGCAGGCTTCGCAGCGCCCGCCCTTGACGTTGAACGAGAAACGCCCCGGCTGATAGCCGCGCGCCCGCGCTTCCGGCGTATTCGCGAACAGCTCGCGAATGGTGCCGAACAGGCCGGTATAGGTCGCCGGGTTGGATCGGGGCGTGCGCCCGATCGGTGCCTGGCTGATATCGATGACCTTGTCGAGATGCTCCAGACCGTCGATTGACGTCATCGGCGCCGCGCGGGCCACGGCGCGGTTGACTTGGCGTGCGGCCGCCGGGAACAGCGTTTCGTTGATCAGCGTGGACTTGCCAGAGCCGGACACGCCGGTGATGCAGGTCAGCTGGCCCATGGACAGCTCGACCGACACGTTCTTGAGGTTGTTGCCGCGCGCGCCGGTGATCTTGATCACGCGCTCGTCGTCGAAGGCGATGCGTTTTTCGGGAATCGGGATCGTGAGCCGGCCGGAGAGGTACTGGCCGGTCAGCGACTGCTTGTGCGCGGCGATTTCCTTGGCCGTGCCCTCGGCGATCACATGACCGCCGTGATCGCCGGCGCCCAGGCCCATGTCGACCACATACTCGGCTTCCCGGATAGCGTCTTCGTCGTGTTCGACCACGATCACCGTATTGCCCAGATCGCGCAGGCGCTCGAGGGTGTTGAGCAGGCGCCGGTTGTCGCGCTGGTGCAGGCCGATCGAGGGCTCGTCGAGGACATACATCACGCCCACGAGGCCCGCGCCGATCTGGCTGGCCAGGCGAATACGCTGGGCCTCGCCGCCAGACAGCGTCTCGGCGCTGCGCGACAGGGTGAGATAGTTCAGCCCGACATCAAGCAGGAATTTCAGCCGCTGCTGGATTTCCTTGAGAATCGGCGCCGCGATCTCGGCGCGATGGCCGGGAATGTCGAGCGCCTCGATAAGCTCATGCGCGCCCGCGATGCTGGCGGCATTGATCGTCGGCAGCGTGGTGTCGGCCACGCGCACATGTCGGGCGGCGGTGTTCAGGCGTGCGCCGTTACAGGTCGGGCAGGGCTTGTCCGACAGATACTTGGCCAGTTCCTCGCGTACGGCCATGGAGTCCGTCTCGGCATAGCGGCGCTGCATGTTGTTGAGCACGCCCTCGAAGGCATGCTTGCGTACGCGCGTGCGCCCGCGGGCATTCACATAGCGGAACTCGATGCGCTTGCTGCCCGAGCCTTCCAGGATCACCTTGCGCGCTTTCTCCGGCAGATCGCGCCAGCGCGTGTCCACGTCGAAGCCGTATTCCTCGGCCAGCGACTGAATCAGCCCGAAGAAATAGGGGTTGCGCCGATCCCAGCCGCGTACCGCGCCGCCGGCGAGGCTGAGCGAATCGTCGGTGATCACGCGATCGACATCGAACACGCTCTGCGAGCCCAGCCCGTCGCAGCCCGAGCAGGCACCGTGCGGCGAGTTGAAGGAAAACAGCCGCGGTTCCATGTCGTTGATCGAATAGCCGCAGACCGGGCAGGCGAACTGGGAGGAAAACACCTCCGGCTCGGCCTCGCCGCGCCAGGGCAGGATCCAGGCAATGCCTTCGGATAGTCGCAGCGCGGTCTCGAAGGATTCGGCCAGGCGCTGCTGGATATCGGCGCGGATCTTGAAGCGATCGACCACGACTTCGATATCGTGTTTTTTCTTGGGGTCGAGCTCGGGGATCTCGTCGATCTCAACGATCTCGCCGTCCACGCGCATGCGCACGAAGCCCTGGCCGCGCATCTGCTCGAACACGTCGCGATGCTCGCCCTTGCGCGAGCGGATCACCGGCGCGAGCAGCATCCAGGCGGATTCGGCCTCTTTTTCGAGCGTCTGGTCGACCATCTGCGATACGCTCTGGGCGGTCAGCGGTTCGTCGTGGTCCGGGCAGTACGGTGTGCCGGCACGGGCATAGAGCAGACGCAGGTAATCGTGGATCTCGGTGACCGTGCCCACGGTGGAGCGCGGGTTGTGCGAGGTCGATTTCTGTTCGATCGAGATCGCCGGCGACAGGCCCTCGATGGAATCGAGGTCCGGCTTTTCCATCATCGACAGGAATTGCCGCGCATAGGCCGACAGCGACTCGACATAACGTCGCTGGCCTTCGGCATAGACGGTGTCGAACGCCAGGCTTGACTTGCCGGAGCCGGAAAGCCCGGTGATCACGATCAGCTGATTGCGCGGCAGGTCGAGATCGACGTTCTTCAGGTTGTGCGTACGTGCACCGCGAATGCGGATGTTGTCCATGGATCGGGCGCAGGGGAAAGGAATAACCGTCAAGTATACGCAGCGCCGCAAGCGCGCCACAAAACGCGCGCGAAGGCGGGGCCGCGCGGGCGCTATGCTAGAATTCGCCGCCTGATTGGCGCCGTCATTCGACGGTTTCGCGGTGCCCGATCGCGCATCTGCGGGCCACGATGGTCGGGTATCGGCCACCGCGGTCCCTCGCTGGCAAGAGTGTATTCATGACCCGATTCGAGACCCGGGCGGCTTTCTCCCTCGCAGGCATCTTCTCCCTGCGCATGCTCGGTCTGTTCATGATCTACCCGGTGTTCGCCTTCTATGCGAAACATCTGGACGGCTCGACCCCGGTCACCGTCGGGTTGGCGCTGGGCGCCTATGGCCTCACCCAAGCCCTACTGCAGATACCGTTCGGCATGCTTTCCGACCGCTATGGCCGCAAGCGCATGATCACCATCGGGCTGGTCATCTTCGCCGCCGGCAGCGTTGTCGCGGCGCTGTCGGGCAGTATCTATGGTGTGATCGCGGGCCGCATTCTGCAGGGGGCAGGGGCCGTGGGTTCGGTGATTCTCGCTCTCGGCGCGGATCTCACCCGCGAAGAACAACGCACCAAGACCATGGCCGTGATCGGCATGACCATCGGGCTTTCGTTCGCGCTCGCGCTCGTGCTCGGGCCGTTGCTCAATGCGGTGGTCGGCGTTTCCGGCATCTTCTGGGCGACAGCGCTGATGGCGCTGGTCGGCATTGCCGTGCTCTACGGCGTCACCCCGCAGCCGGTGAAGCTGCAGTCGCACCGGGATACCGGCGCGGTGCCGGCGATGTTTGCCCGGGTGCTCAGCGATCCGCAGCTGCTGCGACTGGATTTCGGCATCTTCGCGCTGCACGCCATGCTCACCGCGAGCTTCATCGCCGTGCCGGTGCTGCTGCGCGATGTCGTGGGCGTGGGCGAGAACGAGTTGTGGATGGTCTATCTGCCGGTGCTGGCCGCGTCGGTGATCATCATGGTGCCGATGATCATTCTCGCCGAGGCCAAGCGGCGCATGAAATCGGTGTTCGTCGGGGCGGTGGTCACCCTGGGGCTGAGTCAGCTCGCGCTGCTGGCCTGGCATACGAGCCTGGTTGAGCTGGTGGTCGTGCTCACGCTGTTCTTCGCCGCCTTCAACATCATGGAGGCAAGCCTCCCGTCGCTGATTTCCAAGGTCGCCCCGGCCGACGCGAAGGGCACCGCGATGGGCGTGTACTCGAGCTCGCAGTTCTTCGGCATTTTCATTGGCGGCACGGTTGGCGGTTGGGCCTATGGCGCGGACGGTGCGGCCGGGGTCTTCATTTTCTCGGCGATCGTGGCGCTGCTATGGTTCGTGGTGGCGGTTACCATGAAGCCGCCGCGTTTCACCCAGACACGCATGATCAGCGTGGACGTGCGCGACGCGGCGGACGCCACGGCGCTTCAGGCGCGCCTCGCGGCGCAGCCCGGCGTGGTGGAGGCCGCGGTTGCCCTCGACGAGGGCGTGGCCTATATAAAGGTCGACAGCGCGCAGGCAGACGCGGTCGATCTCGACGCTTTTTCCCACCGGCCCGCCGAAGCCTGAGGCGCGCCCGGGCGACCCAATCATCGATGGAGTGATCCCATGGCAAGCAGAGGCATCAACAAGGCGATCCTGATCGGCAATCTCGGCGCCGATCCGGAAACGCGCTACACCGCCGGCGGCACCGCAGTGACCAACGTCAACCTCGCCACCTCGGACAGCTGGCGCGACAAGTCCAGCGGTGAGATGCAGGAACGCACCGAGTGGCATCGGGTGGTGTTCTTTGCCCGTCTGGCCGAAGTGGCCGGCGAATATCTGCGCAAGGGGTCCAAGGTCTATGTCGAGGGCCGAATCCAGACGCGCAAGTGGCAGAACAAGGAAGGCCAGGACGTCTACACCACCGAGATCGTGGCCAACGAGATGCAG